>CAEZZY010000029.1_pt1 | contig 9684 bp, 7 predicted proteins | sample 7267031 | NCBI WGS metagenome assembly CAEZZY01 (sample SAMEA6813970, study PRJEB35770) | uncultured Actinomycetes bacterium | biome: Freshwater; feature: Freshwater reservoir; material: water | place: Czech Republic | collected 2016-08-15 | depth 30m m | reverse complement strand
ATGTATGCCGCGGGAGCGATGGCAGTTAGCTCGTTATTTGTGGTTACAAACTCGCTACGTATCAAATAGAAAAGCACACGGATCCCTTGAGATCTATGTGCTGTTCTGATTGGTAGCGGGGGCAGGATTTGAACCTACGACCTCTGGGTTATGAGCCCAGCGAGCTACCGAGCTGCTCCACCCCGCGTCGGAAGTGTCAGTCTAAAGGTTGTGCAAGTAATAGCCAAATCCGCCTATTTAGCGAATGAAATTACTTGCGTCCTTCGGCAGCAATAGCAGCGGCAAGTGCCGCCTTTAAGCGATCTTGTGCGCGTCCATATGCTGCAAAATCTCCCTTAGCAAGTGCCGCATTTCCATCAGCAATCGCTTGCTTTGCATTTTGTAGCGCAGACTTTAGATCTGCAGATGCATTATTGGTATTCGATGTTACTGGTGTACCGGAAGAAGAGGTTCCGGAGTTTCCGCCGAATACTTGATCAAGCGCGCCTTTGAGCGAACTGTCGTATCCGATTACATCACCGAATGAAACGAGTACTTTCTGTAAAAGTGGATATGCAGCTGAGTTTGCAGTCGCTTTTACATATACCGGTTGCACATAAAGCAATCCGCCACCAACAGGAAGCGTCAACAAGTTGCCGAGAACTACATCTGATCCGCCTTGGCGAAGAAGTGAGAGCGAGTTAGCGACTTCTGGTTTAGCTTCAAAGTTTGAAGCAACTTGCGAAGGACCGGCGACGTTTGTGCTTCGTGGAAGTTGTAATACTGAAATTTTTCCGTAATTCGGTCCATTGTTGGAATCAACAACTGCAAAGGCAGAAAGGTTTTCACGGCCACCGCGTGGAACAAATGGAGTTGTTAAAGCGAAGGTTGGTTTATCAGTTCCTGGCATTTCTAAAGTCATGTAATACGGAGGCTGCGCTCCAGCATTGGCACCGAATGTAGAAGGATCGCGAGGTACGCGCCAGAAATCTTGTCCGCCGTAGAAAGCTGCAGCGGTTTGTACGTGATAAGAACTAAGCACATCACGTTGTACGCGGAAGAGATCTTCTGGGTAGCGGATGTGCTCAAGCAACTCTGCTGACATCTTGCTCTTTGGGGTCACAGTATTTGGGAATGCCTTCATCCAAGTCTTTAATACTGGGTCTTTCTCATCCCATTGGTAGAGAACGACTGTGCCGTCATAGGCATCGACAGTGGCTTTAACTGAGTTTCGGATGTAGTTGATGTTCTTATTGGTCTGCGCAGTGATTGAAGTTGAGTTAGTTGTTAGCGCATCAGTAGTCGCTGTGCCTAACGAAGTTGTCTGCGAATATGGATAACCAGCACTTGTAGTGAAGCCATCGATAATCCATTGGATCTTTCCATCAACGATCGCTGGATATGGATCTCCATCAAGAGTTAGCCATGGAGCAACTTTAGCGACGCGCTCACGTGGCGAACGGTTGTAGAGAATCTTGGATTCTGAATTGATCAAACTTGATAAAACGATACGTTGTTCTTGATATTGAATAGCAAAGAGCAACTTATTAAGTAAGCCACCCATTGGTACTCCACCTTTACCTGTGTAGGTGTAGTTCTTCTGACCATTAGATGAAGCATCATCTGGATAATCGAATTCAACTGGGGTATCAGTCTTAGGTCCACCGATAATTGAATAATCTGGAACATTCTCACCGAAGTAAACTCGTGGTTCAAACTTTCCAAGTCCCTTTGTTGGTGGAAGATCTCCAACTAAGAAGGTTGGCTTGCCATCGGCATCAACTGAATTTCCAAATGCAGAAACAAAACCAAAGCCATGTGTGTAGACCAAGTGATCGTTGATCCAGTTACGGCTTGGGTTACCTTCAATATTTAGCTCACGAACTGCAACAACAGCATCGCGTTGTACGCCATTAACTGTGTAACGATCGATATCTAGTGATTCCGGGAAGGTGTAGTAAGGCTTAATTTGTTGCAACTGACGGAATGTCGCAGATAGAACGTTTGGATCCATCAATCGAATATTTGCAATCGTTGCAACATCAGTTGCGAGTTGGCCAGAATTTGTAGAAAGCGTGGCTTGATAATCCTTGATCTCAACATCAGTAAGGCCATATGCGGCGCGAGTTGAATCGATATTGCGCTGAATATAAGGGGCTTCTTTAGAAGATTCTGATGGCTTTACTTGGAATTGCTGAACTACACCTGGATAAACACCTGCAATTAGTACAGATGCTCCAACCATCAGCGCTGTTCCTGCTGCCGGCAAGATCAAAGATTTACGGACAATATTTGCAAAGAAGAGAAGCGAACAGATAACTGCGATCGCAGCCAGAATTGATTTCGCCGGCAAAGTTGCATTCACATCGGTATATGTGAGACCCGTAATTAGCCTGCTCTCTTTTAGCGCGAGGGCATAACGATCAAACCAGTAAGCAATTGCCTTTATCAAAACGATTAATCCGAGAAGAATTGAAATCTGAACACGAGCTGCGACGGATATGCGATCAGTGCGAAGCTGCGGGCGGATACCGCCATATACATAATGAACTGCGACGCTGGCTAGCGTTGCCAAAATTAAAGTTGAGATGGCCCAACCAATAAGTGTTTGCAAAAATGGCAGACGGAATGCAAAGAATGAGATATCCATTCCGAACTGTGGATCTTTAACTCCGAAATCTGTGGCGTTCTTAAATTGCAGCCAAGAGCTCCAGAGTTGCACTCCCGTGGTTCCACCAAAATAGAAGAGGACTACTGAAATTCCGGCAAAGACTAATTTGCGGATCGGATCAATTGTCGCGCGATAGCGCTCAAGGTTGTCCGCTTCCATCGCCATTGAAACATCAAATGGGCGGCGGCGATAAGCCAAATAAATATTTAGTGAAATTATTAGAGATGTGACTAAGCCAGCTACTAAGAAGAGCGTGATCTTGGTCGTTAGAACTGTTGACCAAACACTGGTGAAGCCGACTGATTTAAACCAGAGCCAATCTACGTAGTAACCACTGAGGGCAACGAGCGCTCCAGCGAGAACCGCCAAAATTATGAAGGTTAGGGCTAGCGGACTTGGTTTTTTCATCATGCTCCTAAGTTAGCGCAACTGTGCGGGGCTGCCGAATTGAGCGCAGTTATAGCCTCTTTTAAAGTGCCAACCGCGACTATTTTTATACCTTTGGGAATATTTGCAACGCCAGGTGCAAGATCTTTGCAATTACTTTTGGGAACCAGAATCAAATCCGCACCTGCCTTGTGCGCAGCCAAAATCTTTTCAGCAACTCCACCGATCCCACCCACATTTCCATCGCTATCAATTGTTCCTGTCGATGCAACGCTGCGACCGCGCAAAATATTCTCGGGGGTGAGAAGTTCAACAATTCCTAAAGCAAATGCCAATCCGCCGCTGGGACCACCCGTCTTCGCTAGCGAGATTGAAATATCACTTGGCTTGGCATTGATCTGTAAATACTTGATGGCGGCAACTTTGGCGCTTAGCTGCGAATCGACCATTTCAGTTTTGGCGATCGCCTTCTCCTTCGTGGCGCTAACTCCATCGCGATAGAAAAGTGAGCGTGGCATAACTGAGTAGTCGCTACGCGCCCATGAATAGATCAACTCTGCCCCGGTGACATAGGCATCGGGGTTGGTAATTAATATTGATAATAAATAAATGTGGCCATCTGCTTTATAGAACTTCAATGGCGTGCTCGTAGTTTTTGCTGGGGTGATTACCTTGGAAAGTACATCCTGCGCATTGCCTGGTGTCAGGACAACAAATGGCAGTGGAGCGAAAAGGGCTAATCCGAAAAATAAGGTGAGGGTTGCAGTGGCTAAGCGTGGGAGCCGGTTATGGTGCATCGCTCGCTTTGGCTTCGCCAGGGTTTATCTCATCCTCGCTTGCGATTGTGATCTCTGCATCTCGGAAAGATTCTTGAAAGCGCTGAAATTGACTGACCGAGCGCGTAGTTTCAGATTCGAATTTCGATTTAAATTGCGTTACCCAGACAACATAGCCAAGTGCGCCTAGTAGCCCCGCCAGCGGGATAACCCACCAGATCAGAGCCATAAATGCGTTGGACATGTTAGATAGCCTATCTCTTGTGGGAAGAAATCTCTCATCGGTGGTGTTTATACGATTAACTGCTTTAAATAAGATTTAGAGATTGGGGTCACGTTATGGCGGGCTTTGGTTTTATCCCAAACGATCCAGACGATTCAAACGATCCGGAAAATAACCGCCCTGATTTTGAAAAGATGATGCGCCAGATGCAAGAGCAGATGAGAGCGCAATTTGAGCAACTTGGAATTAATCCAGCTGGTTTTGTAAATCCTTTCACCACGATTTTTTCACAAGTAGCAAACGCTGGCCAAGGTGGTAACGAAAAAGGCAGAGAAGAAGTTCTCTCAATTAACACCGCTCGCGATACCGCTAAGAAATTTGTGACTGTGCAAGGTTTAAAACCAATCGCCACAAAAGAGTTAGCGGTTGTAAATAGCGCCTTTGAAATTTCTGAGATTTGGCTAGATGAAGCTCTCTCTTTCCCCGCCACCAGCAGCGCACCGAGTTCTGCAACCCGCTTAGATTGGGTTGATCAAACAATTTCTGGTTGGCATAAGACCATCGAGCCTTTGGCGGCCGGGCTATCCAGTGCGATCACGAACTTACTTGATCAGGCGATGAACGCGCAGGCTGGCGAAAGTACCGAAGGCCAGCCACCAATCGAGATGATCTCCATGATGCTCCGTTCTTTTATCGGAACGATGATTGCAACGCAGCTGGGCCAATCAATCGGCACCCTTGCCACATCAGTAACCGGCGCACATGATGTGGGTCTTTCGCTCTTAGATCCCGCTCACCCAGTTTTAATCCCCGAAAATATTGAAAACTGGGCAGATGAGTTAGAAATTGCTAAATCAGAAGTATTTATCTATCACGCACTTCGTGAAGGCGCTGTTGCACGCCTCTTTGCAAATAACCCATGGCTGGTTTCATATATTCAAAGCGCGATCGTTGATTATGGAAAAGGTATTCATATAGATATCGATGCGATTCAACGCCAAGCACAAACCGCTTTCGAAAATATGCAAGCCAGCGCCGAAGAAAATATGAGCTTTGCTTTAGATAATGGAATCTTCACACCTGAGGAATCACCTGCCCAGAAAATTGCACTTGCAAAACTTGAAACAGTTTTAGCGCTTATCGATGGTTGGACTGATGAAGTAACCGCTCTTGCTGCCGGTGATCGACTTCCTGCAATTGAGCAACTAAGGGAAACGTTACGACGTCGTCGCGCTGCCGCAGCTCCTGCACAACAACTATTTTCTTCGATGCTTGGTTTACAGGTCTCACCAAAGTTAACTCGTGAAGCGAGCGCCTTCTGGAAGAAGATTCGCGAAGTTAAATCAGTTGCAGAACGCGATCAGGTGTGGAGTGGGTTGTTGCCAACGGCTGAGGATTTGCTGGACCCAGAGAAGTTTTTAGCGAGCACTTCAATTCCAGATGATCTCTCTGGTTTGATCTAGATTTCTCTGAAGTACCTGAGAAAAGAAAAGCGAAGTCCCCGGCCGCTATTTTGATTTATCTGCCTTCCCCTTGCAGATAGATCAAACAGTTATCCGAGGACTTCGTAAGCGAAACTTATGTCCAAATCTGCCCAGAATCAAATAAATAGAGATTTGACACACCTGTAATTTGTAATGTAATTAAAAGTAATTGCTGCTAAATCTCTCAACACGTACTTTAGATTTTATCGATATAAATCTAATTTGCGATTCTGGAGAGTACTTTTCATCTATGGCGCTAGATCAATCAGATGAAGGTGATCTAACCCTGCCTGGTATTTCAGAGGGTGAGATAATCGTGATCCGTTCGCCGCGGCGCAAACGAAATATCTCTGCCTACCGCCAAGGTGGACGGATCATCGTCTCGATTCCGGCGCGGATGAGTAAGGCAGATGAGCACGCGATCGTCCCTGAGATGATCGCAAAGATTCGTAGCCAAGAATCTTCACGGATACCCAGTGAGGAGTCCCTGCTGCAGCGCACGGGCGAATTACTGGCATCCCTAGCCCCTGAGATCACGGCGCGGCCGGCCTCAATAAATTGGCGACCAATGCGCGAGCGCTGGGGTTCGTGCACTAGCGTCGATCGCACGATCCGGATTTCAGATCGGCTAAAACTCGCACCTGATTACGCCTTGGATTACGTCCTCTTCCATGAGGCGATCCATTTAGAGCGCTTTGACCATGGAGCCGAGTTCACCGAGGTTCTCGCCCGATTTGAAGGGGCAGAATTAGCCAGCGCCTATCTAGATGGGTATGAGGCGGCCGAACGCGCCCTGGCTGAGCCAGTTGAGCTAAAAAAACTACGCACAAACAGGGGTTAGTTAAGCGTATTTGAGCGTGGCGGGGGGTATCGTCATGCTTGTACGCGTGGGCGCTCAGAGCCCATTCGGCGATTGGAGGCAATTATGACAGCAGAGACATACAAGGGTGACGCTTACTGCGTTAAGTGCAAAGAGAAGCGTGACTTCGAAGGCACTGTGAAGATCTCAGACTCTGGTCGTCGCATGGCACAGGGCATCTGCCCAGTCTGTGGCACCAAGGTCAACAGAATTCTTGGCAAGGCTCAGTAACACAGTTCACCAACATTAAAGATTCACCCCGTTGTTCGCCGCACGTTGGCGAGCACGGGGTGAATTTATTTTTATCCCCTGCGTAAATGTTTGCGCGCATAAGTAGCGCTCGCACACAGCCTCAAGGCGTACAACTGCGTTTAACGCCAATCCTTCGCAGATGACAACTACCCAAATTAGCCAGAGCGCAAAACTTAAAGCCGGCACAAACCTCTACCGCCAAAGCCACGTTACTAATGGCTACCTCATCGGAAATTCGCGCTCGCAAGTTGCTCTTTATTCCAGCGATGCACCGGCGCTTTATTCGGCGCTAGCTCAAGGCGCAGACCGGAACGAGATTTGCGCGAACTTATCTATCTCTCACGAAGATTTCGGAGAACTATTGGCGGAGCTTTCCTCTGTAGAACTTTTGCAAACTGAAGAAAGTGCGATTCAGGTTTCGCAGAGATTTATCTCGCAGATAGCTGAGCGTGCTGAAAAGTTTGGTGATCGAAGTAAAGATGCCGCGTTATCTCAAATAAGTAAAAGAATTGGCGCAGAGTTAACTCTGACGCGCTGGTTGCCAGGAGTTAACGATTCGGGAGTTAGCAAAGTAAGTGCGCGACAGGGTGCGCATATCGAAATCTCTGGAAACTCTCGCGCCGCCCAACACCTCTTCGCGCAGTTAATCGCAAGTGGGGTAACAGATACACAGTTTGCAGCAAATTTTCGTAGAGGCGCAGAGTTAGTTGGCGATTTAGATGTGACCGGAGGCTATTTCTCGGCAATAGATAATGGACAGGTATTTGTAAAAAACAGCGCTGCTATCGCCAAGAGCCTCTCGTTATTTCCCGCGATTCAAGAGAGCGCCGAAGAAGTTCCAAATAACTTTGCCGAAAAGGTGATCAAGGTGCACTTTGGAGAAATTGATCCAGCAATTCTTGCGCTCTGGATGGCGGCGGGCCAAGAACATATCCTCATAAGCGAAATAAGTGGTGCCCAGCTAACTATTTCGCAGTTAGTTAAACCCGGTTTAACGCCTTGTACTCGCTGCTTACAACTTACGATCAACGATCAAGGAAATTGTGAAGTTATTGATCGTCCAAAGTCGCCTGATGAAATACCAGTTGTTGGCGCGCATTACCTTTCGGCGCTTTTGGCCTCACAACTTCTGGCAATTATCGACACCGATACCGCAGTTATTGCGCGCGATGCCATCGCAATTGATCTAACCGATCTCTGTAATACAGAACACATCACAATTAGCCGCCATCCCATGTGTGGGTGCAGCTGGTAGGCGCGGTTAAACCAATTTCAAATAGCGCGTTAACCCGTTTCTATGAAGAATACGGGGATGGCCAAGAAGGATCAGATCGAAACTGAGATTCCGAAATCAACCGCTGCGCGTTCAGCGAAGATGGTTTCGATCCCGGTCGGTTTGGCAGGTCGCGGTGTTTTAGGTCTTGGTAAACAACTCGTTGGCCAATCATCTTCAGTAGTCATTTCAGATATTCAAGAGAAAACTGCAGAGCAACTCTTTAAAGTTCTGGGCGAACTAAAGGGCGGGGCGATGAAGTTCGGCCAAGCGCTATCTGTATTTGAAGCAGCGCTTCCGGAAAATATTGCAAAGCCCTATCGCGAAACTCTTACTAAGTTGCAAGAGTCTGCTCCTCCCCTTCCAACGCGCGTTGTACATAAAGTTTTAGCAAAAGAACTTGGCGAAAACTGGCGCGATAACTTCACCTCTTTCGAGGATAAGCCAACTGCTTCGGCATCTATCGGCCAGGTACATAAAGGTGTTTGGAAAGATGGACGTCCGGTTGCAGTAAAGATTCAATACCCAGGTGCTGCTGAAGCTTTGATCTCTGACTTAAATCAGATTCAACGCTTTGCCAAAATCTTCCAGCTAGTTCTGCCAGGTCTTGATATGAAGCCACTTCTTGAAGAACTTCGCGCACGAATTATTGAAGAAGTCGATTACAAATATGAAGCCGAAGCGCAAGAAGCTTGCTGGCGTGCATATGAAAACGATCCTGACGTTGCGATTCCAAAAGTTGTAATGTCATCGGACAAGGTTTTAGTTTCAGAATGGTTAGAGGGAACTCCGCTTTCCAAGATCATCGCTGAAGGAACACAAGAGCAACGCAATAACGCCGGAATGCGTTTGGCGCGTTTCCACTTCACTGCACCTGAGCGCGCAGGTTTGTTGCACGCCGATCCACATCCTGGAAATTTCCGTTTACTGGCAGATGGTCGTATTGGCGTTCTAGATTTCGGCGCTTGCAACCGTCTGCCAAATGGCTTCCCCGAACCATTTAAGAATCTGCTCAAGCACGCACTCGATGATGATGCGCAGGCTTTATACGATGGCTTTAAGAAAGATGGATTTATCTTGCCTGAGGTCGATGTTGATCCGAACCTAGTTCTAGATTTCTTGGTCCCACTTGTTGAACCACTTCGCACCGAAACCTTTAAATATTCACGCGAATGGTTGCGCGATCAGAGCGCCCGTGTTGGCGATCCGCGCAATCCAACTGCAAAGATTGGATTCCAACTCAATTTGCCTGCCGAATACGTTTTGATCCACCGCGTTACTTTGGGAACGACTGGAATCTTCTGCCAGTTAGAGGCTGAAGGAAAGTTCCGCGATGAAGCGCTCTCTTGGTTCCCCGAGATCGCACCAGCCAACGCTTAATTACAAATTAGCGAGCTATCTTGCGAACCATCTTCCAGTGGTACAAATAAACCGGCACTGTTACTAGAAGCGTTACTAGCGAACTAGTTATCCCTCTAATTGCGTTGCGACGGTTCTGGTCAATATTGGCTTGTTTAATAACTTCTGGATCAACCTTTGAACCGTTTTGGACAGCATATGGATCTACATAACCCTGATCTGGCACGAAGAAATCTAAGCCGCGATTAATTAGATTAATCACTGTAAAAAGGCAGACCAGCAAGGTAATCAGGCTTACCGCGTATAAATAAAGCGAACGCCAATCAACGCCTTGGTGTGAAACTTCTTCCTTAACCGCGGACTTCTTAGCCACGGTCTTTTTTATAGAAGTTTTCTTAACTGCTGTCTTCTTCGCTGTGGT
>CAEZZY010000028.1_pt1 | contig 9913 bp, 12 predicted proteins | sample 7267031 | NCBI WGS metagenome assembly CAEZZY01 (sample SAMEA6813970, study PRJEB35770) | uncultured Actinomycetes bacterium | biome: Freshwater; feature: Freshwater reservoir; material: water | place: Czech Republic | collected 2016-08-15 | depth 30m m | reverse complement strand
TCGTTCACCATTTCGCGACCCTGTTGCTTGGCCAATTCGAGTTCGGCTTCAACATCAGAGACCGCGTCGCTGCGTCGGCGCGATGTTTCAATATCGGCATCTTCGCGAACTCGTATTGCGTCGGCGTTGGCTTCGCGCACCAGGCGCTCTGCTGCGTCGGCAGCCCGCACTCTCATTTGCGCGGCGGCTTCACGTGCAACGGTGAGTACTCGAGCAGTTTCTTCGCCCAGCAGTGCTGTAACGGTCTCTTCGTCGAGCACTCCTGGCCCAGACATGCCACGGGTTTGCATCGCGCGCAGTTCACTTTCTAAAAAGCGCTCACGCTCCTGTAGCCGACCTAATTCGGCAGAAACACTGCGTAAAAAATCACGGACTTCTTCTGTGTCAAAGCCACGACGTGTGACCGTGAATTGCGCAGATCCAACTGCCGCCGGTGAGGACGGATCGGGGCGCGAAAAAGAAATCGCCATGCAAACTAGAGTACGCCGTTACTAGAGCTCGATTGTGGCATTGCTTATGCCACTGCCTCCAAGCGATTCAAGAATTGCCAGGGCTTCGGTCAAATTGGCGACAGGTTCGATGCGCACAGATGGCCCAGCTGCACGTCGCGCGTCGGCCAATTCTTCTTCGCTTTGTCCCTTTGGTACCAAAAACACCTTTGCGCCAGCAGCCTTTACGGCAACTGCCTTTTGAGCAAGTGCACCAATCGCGCCTACAGATTCGTCTTCTTCGATTGTGCCAGTGGCTGCAACTCGTACGCCGCCCATCAAATCCCCGGGTGTCAATTCGTCAAGCAGAGCAAGAGTAAACGCGAGCCCGGCAGATGGTCCACCAATACGATCGGTATCAATGCCAACTTCAAATGGAAGTTGCACGGTGCGAGTGTCGGCTGGAATGAAACCAATGATTGGTCGAGTCGGTGTGTCTGGATCGGCAATCAGTTGAATTCTTTTCACATATTTATCTGTTGAAGATGCACCGCCGGGGATGTCCGCTGGCTTGATTGTCAGTGTCACGATGTCGCCTGGTTTGTGGTTGGCCATCAGCGGACCAAGATCAAGAAGTGTGGGGGTTGGCTCACCATCTAATTCAGTAATGGTGTCACCGAGTTGTAGTTGTTTACATCCGCTGAGCGGCCCAGGATTATCGAGGCATACAAGTTCCTCAACAATTATGTCGCCGTACACAAACGATGCCTCGAGGCCCAATCGTGTGTAAGCAACATATTCAGCAATCTGTTTTGCGGTTGTCATCGACTGATAGCCGAGGCGCTGCTGCTCAGTCGGTGTCGATGTTCCGTACCGTTCTTTATACGACTGAACATCAACATCTTTATCGAGTGCGCCAGCAAATGCATCGAGCGCGGTGAGTTTGCTGCCAAATGCGGTTACAAAAAGCACAGGAGTTTTTGCTGGGTAACGCATCACTTTCGAGAGTGCTGCTTTATCAAAACTCAATCGATTCGAAACTTGTTCGGCCGAGCCTGGTGCAAGTTCCCATAATTTAAGTGGAGTCAGTGATGCGGCAATGATTGCGATAAGCCCGATCCAAGCAACCGTGAGTATCGGCATTGCCCACCACAAACGGCGATTTATGCGCGCAGTTTCGCTACCGCTGCCATTATCCAGCGTCACGTTCTGCACAGTCGGCGGTGGGAACGGTACGCTGTTAACCATCGTGGTGCTGTTTTCTTCGCTCATCGCTCTTTCCGTGGCTACTTCAGTCGCTGGTACCACCGTCAGAACTTTATTGATTGTCGTCCTAACACTTGGCGCCATCTTATTGGTGGGTCGCTCTAAGCCTGCCACGCCAGAACAGGGTTCGGCTGTCCGCGTCAAAGTTCAAAAACGGGTGGATACACCTCTATATAGAGAGCTCGATCAGAAGCAGCGAATCAACGCGGCAACCCAACTTGGAGTTGGGTCGCTTGTGGCGGGAGCCATGCTGGCATTGATTGTCTCTGTTGTTCTTGGTTACTTGGTTACAACTACAACAAGCCTGCTCAAGTAAAGACCAGGCTGTTTTGGCGTCAGTGCGCCATCAACGAATTAATTAAATTCGCATCAGTCGTACGAGCGGAATACGACGCTCAGTCTTTGTTTGATACACCGCAAAGTCTGCCCAGATATCAACCATTGATTGCCACGCGGCATCACGCTCCGCGCCTTCTGGCATTGTTGATGCACGCGCCTGAAATACATCGGCTCCAACTTGCAATGTCACTACAGAATCGGCTTCAAGGTTGGTGTACCACAACGGATGTGTAGGAAATCCGCCCTTCGATGCAACCAACAAATAATCACTACCGAGAGTTCCGTAAATCAACGCAGTGCGACGCAATGCACCAGACTTGCGGCCGGTTGTGGTGAGCAGAAGTGTTGGAACACCGCGCCACATGTGACCGTCTTCGCCATTGGTTTCGATGTAGCGAGTGATGTGGTCTGCAACCCACTCGGTTGGGCTGTCAATGATTGGTGGCTGAGTTGTCATGCGTTGATCGTATTGGTCAAGAAACCAAACTCGCGCTTCAGCCGATCAATTCATGTTTGAGTTCAACTATTCGTGCGGATGGAACACCACCACTCCAGGAATCGTGAAGTAACGAGCGCTCATAGCTCAACCATTCCGCATTTACTCCTGCTCGGTCACCAACGTCGCCATATGCACGCATTCTCAGAGCCACGAGTTCTTCGTGGCCGTGTAACACCTTGAGGCCTTGACCGGTTGCCCAAAAAACTCCTTCGGTATCGCCTTGCTGTAATGCATGCTCCGCGGCCATCACCGATCCAGTAATCACCGACAAAATGAAATTGGAAGTTATCCCTTCTGAATCTGGCCACAAATAATCAGCTCCAGCAAATGGCAAATCGCGAACACGATCGAGTGCATCAATTAAGGCAAACCACGATTCTCTGTCGCCTTTCACTTTTACAAGACTCACAGCATTATTCAGTACATCCACGTCGGTGATGACTGACCCATGGATTGAAAGCTGGTCGGTGAATGTCTTGGGTAAAAATTCAATCTGTTCAGCACCAATCGAGCCAGATGCGAGTCCTCTCCGTAATCCTGAGACAACATTGTTAAATGTGGCATCCTGAACACTGATCTCCCACAACGCAGTACGAGCAGCAACCCGGGTCGGTCTCTCGCGGTGAGTGGTCAACCATGCCAGTAATTCGAGTGACTTAGATTTCTCAAAACTAATTGGAATCCCGTTTCGAGTTTCTGCGTCGACCGGACCAAGCAACCTCACACACACATTCCAATCAGCACCTATCGCCTCACATTGCTGTTTGTTCTCTTCTGCCGGTTTTGCTGACTCAACCAACAAATTTTGCACCACTGAGGTTTCAAATTCAGTTAGACCAAATACGGACAATTGTTGCTCGCTTGGCATAAGCATCCAACCATTTGCACCGAGTTGCAATCGGTTCGGATAATTCGATTGCACACAAATCTTTACAACTGCTTCGTTGCTTCCAGCGACAATACCTGGTGCATGAACATCTTGGCTCACATCAATAACGATACGAATGACAGTGTTCATAGCGGATGCAGCAACGTAGGGAGTTACATCATGTAATAAGTCAAGACCACCAAGTTCGGATTGCGACTCAACCACTAAACGAATGTTGTCTCTCCGAGATGCAAGTTGAGCCACAGCAATGAGATGTCGTGCGGCTGTTTTAGCTAATTCAATATCGGTGGCAACTATGTCAAAGCGAGTACCTGGTGCAAGCGCTACAAGTACTGTTTCGTCAGCTGTAATGCCGAGTGGAACAATGACAAGCGGCCGATCGGACTCGTTCGGTATGTCGGTAAGTTGTCGAGATTCATCGCCCATCGAGAGCAAAACTTGCATTACGGGATGCAACCCATCTGAGCGTTGCTCGCTATGCCGATGAAATAACTCTGCCCAAGTAAATGCTGAGCGTTGCGACATCGGTGTCATAAATGATCCTGCGGGTGCAAGGCGCAATTGTTTGTCTCGAAGAAAACTGACATACGTCAGCAATCCAGCAATCAATACTGCTGAACTGCCAAGAGCAAGCGGGACTGAATCAGGCAAATATTCTTGAATTGAACTTGTAGTTACCGCCGCCACTTGCTCGCTAACCACCGATCGTGCTGATACTGGTGCAGGACGGCTCGCAAACAGAACTGACCACAGAGCAACAACAAATAACAGCGAATAGCGGCTTGATATGACGCCAATTGAACGATCATGACGCACTCCCCACGTGCGAACAATGTCAATTACGACTGAACCAAACCCCCACAACCATGTTGACCACAAGCCGAGCAGCCCAACCTGCATGACAAGTTGAACTTGGTTGCGCACCCTAACTGCATCAGCCAAGGCGGATACCACTGCTGCTGGTTTAACGCCAGTCAAGACCAATACAAGAGGCAGCCCAACTAGAAAGAGACTTCCTCCCACAAGGGCGAAGAGGCGTTTCACGGAGAAGTCACTGGTCGTGCAGAACGTTGAGCGGTGATCAATCTGCTGCCAATTCCAAACAACACCAAAATTGACATCGAGACAACTCGCGTGGTTGTCACTGTTACCTCGGACGGTGTGGCGCTTACCTCTCCACGTATTTGATGCCAAGCCATAAAATCTTCCGCGGTTGTTATTGCCCTATCCACATCCACTTTTGGGTCACCGGTGCGTAGAGCCATAATTTCTTGTGCACCTGCTCTAGCAGTATTTTCTGCCTGGTCAGCAAGCTGTACTTTTGCAGCCACTAATCGCCCACCGTCAACCGCAAGTCCGGCGCACGCCACAAACGTCATTACCAGCATCACCACAAAAGCAGTAATTGACCCACGATCTTCTATTGGGCGTTGCACAACTAATCCACCCTCCATCGATCAATTACTTCAATCGATTCGGCATGTAATACCCGCTCGTGTGCACCCAACAAACTGAGTCCAGTGGCGTTGACTGAACACTCCACTTCAACCAACACGGTATGGATTGTTGACTCGCCGTCAAAAGCGACATTGACAACTGCGTCTATGCAAGCTGCACCATTTTGCTCAAGGTCACGCATCGCTGAATCTCGGCCGACAACCAGCATTCGTGACGGATGCGCCATTGAAGCCGCTCGTGCTCCTTGATCGGCAGCATGCTGAATCTGGGTAAGCACCTCGGCGCCCCGTCCCGCATACACAACAAATAACACAAGCATCATCAAAATTGGTGCGAGTAGCACCAACTCAACGGTGGCACTCCCGTCTTCACGCATCATCTATCTATCTCTGATATGTAGCGCTCAAGTGGCTCATGGGCAACTCGCGTGACTGTGAGTGAGAAAAATGGCGCAACACGCGGGACTCGCAAGCGCACGGTAACTACTACTTCATTAGTGGTAATAACTGCTTGGGGCAAACTATACGACTGGCCAGACAACTCGGCGATTGTTCTTACAGCCTTGTCGAGAGCTGGCAACATGCCTCCGTCAACCGCTGCCCCAGCGGCAGCACTCTGAGCAGCAGCGACGGACGCAATATTGGCAGTGTGAAAAAACACAGCGCCTTGTATTGCTATCAACAACAGAGAAAACACCACCGGCACACCAAGTAGTACCTGCGTGGTGGTCTCCCCTTTGTCAAATTTCATATCAGCCGAGATCGAGCGAATTAGCTTTGTCTCGAACTCTTGATGTGATTGTTGCTCCAACGACAATCGCAAGAGCGATCAATGCTGCAGCCATAACAACCGTTGTGGCACTCACCTCTCCTCGATCGGCATCTTGGGCTGCCGATGCGGAAAATCGGATCCAGTAGTACTGCCATGTATTTTTGAGTGACGCCATTTTCTTTTGCCTCTTTCATTTGGTTAGTGATTACATAGAGCGATCTGTTGCTCGCTTGGATGTGTGCACGGCAGTGCGAAATGCGCAGTGCTGAGTAAGCATTTATAATCCGCCAACAATTAATGTGACTGCGGGATATCCGATTAAAACAATAAATGCCAGGAACAACAACACCATTGGCATACCCATCCGTTCTGTAGATGAATTTGCGGCCGCCTCAATCTCGCTCATTTGGCGGTGTCGCAGTGATTCTGCTTTCGCCGATAGCGAAGACCGAATGCGCGCACCATGCTCGCCTGCCAACTGCACACTGCCTGCTACTTCAACAACTTGCGTGAGATTAAATCGCTCCCCCAATGCGGCAAGTTCGATCCACGGCGAATGGTGAGAACTGCGGGCACGAACAAGCGCATTTCGAAGTTGCTCAAAGGCCCAGCCGTCCCCAGCATCGGCCGCAGCCAATAATGCTGTCTCGGTGCCGGCACCACCAGCAAGCAAAACATTGGTCAGATCGAGGAAACTTGAGAATGCATGCAAAAAACTTTTTCGTCGTCGTTGGGCAGTGTTTCGCAATATGCGGTCAGGCAACACAAAACCAAGAAGCCCACAAACAATTGAGCTCAACAACACCAGACTCGTGGACGGACTGCCTCCGATTGTCGTGATCAACGCGCCAAATGCGATAGGGGAAAAACAACCAACCAGACCACCGACCAATTTTTGTACAACCATGTCTTGAGCCACTCGCTCGGTGAGTGCTAAGTCGGTGCGATGTCGATTACTTGTTCGTTGACGCAACTGTGCTTGTGCTTTTGGAAGCGCGACAGCGAGAACATCTCGACAACGTCGAGTTGTGGTTGGCAATGTAGACATGACTAACCCAAACCCAATGCACAACCCTGCTAGAACGACTGCGATCATCGTGCAACCCCTGCTCGTCGGCGCACAAATCGCTCAGGAACTTCAATCTGTGACATTGCGTGCATCATCACGACTGCCAAAACAAACGTCATCAATATCATTGACAAAATAAATTGTCCTTCAACCGACTCATAGGGCTGCAGATAGTCCCGATTGAATATGAACAGTCCGCCAACGAAGACAGAAATCACTCCGGTGATGATGCGCACTGCACTTCGAGTTCGTGAACGACCCACCCACACCCTGCTGCGCATTCGGCTTTCATCTCGTGCGCATTGGGCTAGATGACCGAGCAGAACGCCGATGTCTCGAGCCTGATGCTGAGTAGCAGTCACTAGCGCTGCTGCTACAAAATCGGCTGTTGGGTGATCAACATCTTCGGCAAAACGGCGTAATCCATCGGTAAGCGATCCATACGACATAAATGCTGCAAGTCGCTCGACCGCCTTAATAATCGGAAGCGGCGCGTGCTGAGCGGTAGCGATGATCGCTTGTTCTAGGCCGTGCGCACCTGCAAGTGTGTCGCGCAACTGTTCGGTCCACGATGCAATTGCATCAACCAACTCTTGTTCGTCACGGTGCTTCACGGGACGACGACCGATGCCTGGTGTTGCACCAGCCACCGCACCTGCAGCAAAAGCGATTACTGCCCACCCACTCGCAACATAAACAACCGTTGCAATCGCTGGAACCATCAGCAACTGCCACCTCCATTTAAAGCTCGAGCTTGAAATAGAAGATTGAGAAATTAACAGTGATGAGAGCCCACGCCCTCCGCGAAACGCGGCATTGAGGATAAATGCGCCAAGACCAGCTATGGCGCCAAAACATGCGATAAGCAACACACTCACGAAGCGTTCTCGATGTTTGGCTCGCTGGAGATGTGAGTGCCCAACCCGTGGGCTGACAGAAGTTTGCGGGTGTGTTCTCGCAACGGAAAACCAGTCACAAGACCGTCTTCAATGTTCAGATGAAAGATCTCGTTGGAAACAATGGTTGAGCCTTCACTGTCAACTACTTCACGCACTGATGTGACACGGCGTACCGAATTTGTGTTGTCGATGTAGACAACGAAATGAATCGCGCTCGCAACAAGCAAGTTCACCGTTTCGACTGGCAAACCTGTTGACGCCATCGAAACATATGCAGCCAACTTGGGAAATACTGATCTTGTGCTATCGGCGTGCATGGTGCACATTGAGCCGTTGTTGCCCTGACTCATCGCCATCAACATCGGAAATGCCTCGGCTCCGCGCACTTCGCCGACAATTACGCGATCCGGATCCATCCGCAACGCCATTCGTGTGAGATCAGCAAGGGTGATCTCACCGCGACCTTCAATATTGGCTGGACGTGACTGTAGTGCGTCGTGATCTGGATGTAAGTCTTCAAAACGATCAAGACCAAGTTCGTATGCGTCTTCAATGGTGACAATTCGCTCGCTTGCACCAACTTCGTTAATCAGTGCACGCAACAATGTTGTCTTTCCAGATCCTGTTCCACCAGCAATCACAATGTTGCGCTTTGCGCTCACCGCAGCAGCAAAGAAATCTTCGAGCGTCTCATCAAATAGTCCACGCATGCGCAACTCTTTTAGCGATGAGATCTCAAAGCGATGCCTGCGGATCACAAGACTTGGTCGAGCCGAAACTTCCATCGTCGCAAACAATCTCGAGCCATCGGGCAGCTGTAGATTGAGTTCGGGCGTAGCTGCATCAAATCTCCTTTCTGTTCGGCCCATTCGTGTTGCCGCTCGACGTATCAATTCGATCAGTTCTTCATCAGTATCAACAACGGGTGCAACCATCAGTCGAGTGCCGTTGCGCAGCTTCACCCAAACTGGAGCACAACCTCGCACGTGAATATCGCTTATTTCGAGATCATCCAATAACGATTGCAAACGGCCGAGGCCGAGTACTTGTGCAATTGCGGCACTAGCCAGTTGTCGTTCCTGTGAGTCCGACAATGGAATTCGACCATCTTGTCGACGAGATGTGCCCAATCGAGCGCATTCAGCTTGTGCAGCACTTCTCGCAAAGTCCCACTCTTGTGCAACGAGTAGATCGGCGTGGCCTTGTGCGCGCCGAAAGATGCGTTCATCAGCAAGCGCTTCACTTACTCGCGATGCGAGTGCGGCCACCAACAAAGTGTCGGGCAGAGCGTTACCGGTTTCGTTGTGTAGTTGTAAAACGGTCACGGTTGCACATCCGTTGCGACATCACCGAGCATTGCAATATGCACCTTGCCTGCACCAGCAATTGCCAATGCAAGATCGATCGGCCCACGCAGGGTAATCACTGCTGCGCCCAGTGAGTTGTCAGGCTGCACAATTGACCAGACAGTTACCACTTGGCCGTACAAAACAGGTGGCAGTGCACCACCACTTGAATTATCTGTTGCAAACACCAGCTGCACTCGGTCACCATCGGCGAGCGCCGGAGGGAAGTCACCCACTTCGACCGCTGTTGAAGTGATTGCCTCACCACTCGCAAGTGGATCTCGAATCTGCAACATTGATGGATGGATTGGCGTAGATGGACCAACATCAATCGCCATTGACTTTCCAACAAGTGACTGTGCGTCGCTTGCTTTTACAAATATTTTTCCTGACTGCTCGGAGAGTTCCATCGCCACCAAATCACTAGTAGTAACAACATGGCCTCTCGAAAGAAGATGTGATGTAGACACAACCGTGATGGTGTTTGTCGCGGACTGAAATAGCACTAGTGAGCCGAGGGCTCCACCAATCACAAGAGCAATTCCAATCGCCATCTCGGGTACTCGCTGTTTACGTGAAGACTTTGCAGATTGTTGGAGCGCATCGGGTGGAGCGACAGATTTGCCACTCATACTTGGACGTGACCTGGTGAGCACATTCAACATTCCTTGATTCATTCGGATCACTCCTTGGTTTGTTTGGTCTTGTGCCGCCATGTGTACGAAGGATCAGTAGAGCGGACATATTTTCTTGGATTCCACTCCTGCTCTCAAGAATTTGAATTACAAATCTGGCATTTGTTGGTCTCTGCGTAGAGCCCTGGCGTAGCCTTATAAGCAATGTCCACCACAGTCCCAACTACTCCACCATCTGTACTGCCAGTGGCCAATGACCCCTGCTGGTGTGGCAGTGGTCGTAAGTACAAGCGTTGCCACAAGCAATTAGATGG
>CAEZZY010000026.1_pt1 | contig 10176 bp, 8 predicted proteins | sample 7267031 | NCBI WGS metagenome assembly CAEZZY01 (sample SAMEA6813970, study PRJEB35770) | uncultured Actinomycetes bacterium | biome: Freshwater; feature: Freshwater reservoir; material: water | place: Czech Republic | collected 2016-08-15 | depth 30m m | reverse complement strand
TCCGGTAAAGGTATCGACTGTGCCAATACCATCTGCCTTAAGCGTTGTTGAGGTGGCTGCAAATCCCAGCAAAATTACGCCAGTAATGATCCAAGCCTTACGTGGATTACGACCAATTGAGTTAGCGATCTTTGACCAAGTTCCAGTCATAACATGATCATCGCCGTCATTTTTTGGAATTCGCGGCCAGAAAATCCAACGACCAAAGATCAAAAGTAGCGCTGGTAGCAAAGTAAGGATCGTAATCATTGAACAAGCTATGCCGATGGCTCCAATTGGACCAAGCCCTGCCGTGTTTGTTAATTGGCTAAAGAGCAAAATTAGTAGCGAGATCGCAACCGTTGATCCCGAAGCCAAAATTGGTTCCCACACGCCTTTATAAGCCGCGCGCATCGCCTCGAATCTATTATCGGTGAAATGCAACTCTTCGCGATATCGAGCAATAAGCAAGAGCGCATAATCTGTTGCTGCTCCGATTACTAATACCGAGAGAATGCCCTGTGATTGCCCATCAACATCGATGATGTTGTTCTTTGCCAGCAGATAGACAATTCCGCCGGCGGTCGAGAGCGCAAAGAGAGACGATAGAAGAGGAATTATCCAAAGTACTGGTGATCGATACACGACAATCAGAATGATTGCCACGACACCAAGAGTGGTGAGAAGTAGGGAGGAATCTAGAGTTCCGAATGCGCCAAAGAGATCACCCAGAAGTCCACCTGGACCTGTTACATATGGTTGAAATCCATTTGCTTTTGCAATCGGTGCGATATCAGTTCGCAGAGCTTCAATGATCGCGGGTAGAACTGGTTTATCGTTAGGCAGAACTTTGGCAATCGAATTTCCATCAAGTGGGATATTGGCCAACAGCGCCTTGCCATCTTGCGATGGGAATACCGATATCACTTGGCCGGGCGCTAAATAATCTGAAATCTTTGCAGAAGTTCCAGAGAGAGTTAAATTGCCAACTTTCGCAACGTGCTCGTTGATAGCGGAGAAAGTTGCTGGTGTAGAACTTCCCTCAAAAAGTACAAGCGCTGGGAAATTAAAAGTGTCTTGTGCCGAGAATTTCTTAATCTCATCGGCAGCCAGTGTTGCTTCTGCCCCCTTGGGTAAAAATGAAGAGTTATTGTTCTCTTGAACTGATGACAACTTTCCGAATAACGGACCAAAAATTCCGGTGATCATGAACCAGACGATCACCACCAACATCGCGATGGCATATGGTTTACGGTTCTTTTGGGCGCGTTGCATAGTCACGATAGAAGGGCCTTTCGGGCTTGGGTTTGAGCAGAATTCGCTAGGAGTACAGCCTACCTTTAGGCTGTACCTGTGCCACTTCAATCGCCTGCCAGCGCCGCGCGAATTGCACCACAAATATCGGTAGAGCGCTTGGGACTTATGGAATACGAGAGCGCACTAGCACTGCAACGCCAAATTCATTCTGAAGTCGCAGGGCAAAATCACCCCAACGCACTGCTCTTATTGGAACATCCTTCGGTTTACACCGCAGGCAAGCGCACACAAGCTTTTGAAATGCCTAACGATGGGACTCCAGTTGTAAACGTTGATCGCGGCGGGCGAATCACTTGGCACGGCCCTGGCCAGTTGGTCGGTTATCCAATTGTTAAATTACTTAAACCAACTGAACTTGTCGGATTTGTTCGAACTCTCGAAAGTGCTCTTATTACAGTTTGTGAAGATTTAGGAATAAGCGCAGTTCGAGTTGATGGCAGATCAGGCGTTTGGATTTGCGACGGTAAAGGAGAAAGAAAAATTGCCGCGATTGGGATCCGTGTCGCCAACGGGGTCACGATGCACGGCTTTGCGTTAAATGTAGCCCCTGACTTATCGCGCTTTAGCCAAATAGTTCCTTGCGGCATTGACGATGCCGCCGTGACTTCACTTGAGATCGAATTGCAGCGGGCTATAGATATTGCCGAAATTATGCCGATCGTAGAGAAACATCTCGTGGAAGCACTCGGTAAGGTAAGCGCATGACCATCGCACCTGAGGGCCGCAAATTACTGCGAATTGAAGCGCGCAATACCGAGACGCCTATCGAACGCAAGCCCGAATGGATTAAGACTCGCGCCAATATGGGTCCGGAGTACACCAGGCTGCGCGCGCTCGTAAAGAGCGAAGGGTTACACACTGTCTGCCAAGAGGCGGCTTGTCCAAATATTTTTGAATGTTGGGAAGATAAAGAAGCAACATTTTTAATTGGTGGCGATCGCTGCACACGTCGTTGCGATTTCTGCAATATCGATACTGGAAAGCCTCTGCCAATTGATCGCGAAGAACCACGTAAAGTTGCTGAGTCGGTAAAAGCGATGGGTTTGCGATACGCAACGATCACTGGTGTAACGCGTGATGACTTACCTGATGAAGGCGCTTGGTTATATGCCGAAACTATTCGCCAAGTGCACGAGTTAAATCCTGGTTGTGGCGTTGAGATGCTCGCTCCAGATTTCCATGCCAAATCTGAACTACTTAACCAAATCTTTGAAACTCAACCTGAAGTCTTCGCTCACAACCTCGAGACCGTCCCCCGCATCTTTAAACGAATTCGCCCCGCATTTACATATGAAAAATCTTTGCAGGTCATCGGTATGGCGCGCGATTTTGGGTTGGTTACCAAATCGAATTTGATTCTTGGTTTAGGCGAGACTCGTGAAGAAGTTTCCCAAGCTCTGGTTGATCTGCATGCTGCTGGTTGCGATTTGATAACTATCACGCAATACCTGCGTCCGACTAATAAGCATCATCCAGTGGAACGTTGGGTCAAGCCTGAAGAATTTGTTGAGTTGGCTGCAGAAGCGACCGAAGTGGGATTCTTAGGAGTGATGAGCGGTCCGCTAGTTCGTTCAAGTTATCGCGCAGGCCGTCTCTACAAGCAAGCGTTAGAAGCTCGCGCTAGCCAGGGTTCGCTTCGTGGCTGAAATTGTTTATCCGCCAGTAATAGTTGCGCTCAAAACTTTCTGGAAATATCTAGGTTTGCAATTTCACTTTGAAGGCGATGCCCATATCCCACGTAAAGGTGGCGCGATTTTGGCAATGAACCACATCGGCTATCTAGATTTTGCGTTAATTGGAACCGCAGCATTGCCAGCAAATCGCCTGGTTAGATTTATGGCGAAGAAAGAGATCTTCGATAATAAATTGGCAGGACCGCTAATGCGTGGAATGCACCATATAAATGTTGATCGCAATAATGGTTCGGCATCTTTTGTTGCAGCCTTGCGCGCTCTGCGATCTGGTGAAGTAGTTGGAATTTTTCCTGAAGGCACAATCTCAAAAAGCTTTGAAATCAAAGAATTGAAATCAGGCGCTGTTCGACTGGCTATGGGTTCCAACGTTCCGGTAATTCCAACGATTGTTTGGGGTTCACAACGGATTTGGACAAAGGGTCTAAAGCGAGATTTGCGGCGTAACAATTTCCCTATCTTTGTAACATTTGGTGCTCCAATGTTCTTCGAAAAAGGTTCTGATGTCGAGGCGGGCGAGAAAGCGCTCCGCGAAACTCTGCTCAATCTCTTACATGAAGTTCAAGCGAAATACCCCGATAGCCACCTTGGACAGCGTTGGGCGCCGGCTCGTCTTGGTGGTACAGCACCTGCTCCCCTAAACTGACGCTATGTTCAATAAGAAGAAGACATCAGAGTCAAAGATCAAAAAAGTCCGTTTTCAAACTTTCCGTGACGCATACTCGGTAACTAAGAGCGTTAAGCCATGGATTGGCGCTGGCATCTTCGGCGTTTTTGCCATCACTTGGGCTATCGGAATTTCATTCGGAATGGTTATTGGCCATCCGATTTATCTAGGTTTCGTTGCTCTTCCAGTTGCCGCACTTGCCGCGATGTTCTTCTTTACACGTATCGCATCTTCTGCTGCATATGTCTCCATCGAAGGACAGATTGGCGCTGGAGCTAGCGTGCTTATGGCGATTCGCAAAGGTTGGACAACTACGCCAGCTGTTGCAGTCACTAAGAATCAAGATATGGTCCACCGCAGCGTTGGACGCGCAGGAATTGTATTAACTGGCGAAGGAACTCAAGCAGTTCGCACCATGTTGCAGGATGAACGCAAGAAGGCCGAGCGCTTTGCACCTGGCGTTCCCGTAACTGAAATTTACGTTGGCGATGGTGCCGGTCAAGTTTCACTTCGTAAATTGCAGAAGCATCTTGCTAAGTTGCCTAAGAAATTATCAGCTCACCAGATGCGTGAAGTACGCGCCCGCTTTAAAGCCATTGGCGGAATGTCTATGCCAATACCAAAAGGTCCGATGCCTAAAGGAATTCGCGTACCAAAACGTTAATCAGATTTAGTCTTAATTAGGTCGCGATTTCCGTATATCTATTAATGCGGTTCCGCTGAGTCGCTCGTGTATTCCGCGTCCTCTTTCGTCATAAGTAATTGCGGTTACCACCAAACAGAGAAGTACTGTCCTAATCAAGGATTGCACGGGAGTTGGATTGCCACCACCTTGGAATTGGACGACTTTTAAGCCAACGATGCGATGGCCGGCGGTCGCGCCTCCGAAGGCGGTCAGTATCAAGACTTCTATAAAGAAGATGATCAGGTGCGGCACTCGGGCATGTGGGGCGCGATCGGCGAACGATCCCGTTCCCCCAAAGAATCCGAGCGCGATCGCGTAACACATCAGCCAATCGATAGTTAGACCTAGGAAACGGCGGCCCAAACTGATCTCATGTTTCATACGGGTGAGCCTACAGATCGCTGCACCGGGGCGAAGGATTTACATGGCTGTAACACACCGGTTATGCCAAATGGCCCAGGAAGTCTTAGGGTTTACCTAGATCGGTTGCCCTCAAAGGTGAAGGCCCGAGTAAATCTGGCAGATGTAACAATCCGGCCTTACTCTCGAATAATTCGAAGATACGAGGAGCAAGATTAATGTTTAAGAATTCCGCAGAAATTTTTGCATTTATTAAGAAGGAAGATGTAAAACTTATTGACGTTCGTTTTACCGACCTTCCAGGTATCCAACACCACTTCAACGTTCCGGTTGAATCTTTTGACGAAGCGGTCTTTACCGATGGCTTGATGTTCGACGGATCTTCTATCCGTGGCTTCCAGTCAATTCACGAATCAGATATGAAGTTGCTACCAATTCCATCATCTGCCTTTATCGATCCGTTCCGTCTAGAGAAGACACTCGTAATTCTCTTCTCAGTTCACAACCCATCCGATAACACTCCTTACTCACGCGATCCACGCGGTGTAGTTGCCAAGGCCGTTGATTATTTAAAGTCAACTGGAATCGCTGATCAAGCATTCTTCGCACCAGAAGCTGAGTTCTATGTATTTGACGCAGTGCGCTTTAGCACAGGAATCAATGAGTCTTACCACCATATCGATTCTTATGAAGGCGCATGGAACACTGGCATCGTTGCTGATCCAGATGGCACACCAAACCGCGGTTACCGCACACGTATCAAAGGCGGATACTTCCCAGTTTCTCCAACTGATCAATTCGCTGATTTACGCGATGAGATGGTTATGGAACTCGGTCGCGCCGGTCTCTTGGTTGAGCGTTCACACCACGAAGTTGGTACTGCTGGCCAAATGGAAATCAACTATCGCTTCACCGACATTCTTAGCGCCGGCGATGAATTGATGAAGTTTAAATACATCATTCGCAACGTAGCTTGGGAAGGTGGCAAGACTGCAACCTTTATGCCAAAGCCACTCTTCGGTGATAACGGTTCAGGTATGCACGTTCACCAATCACTTTGGAAAGATGGCAAGCCACTGTTCTTCGAAGCAGGAACATATGGCGATCTCTCAGATATGGCGCGTTGGTATATCGGTGGACTCTTGAAGCATGCACCATCACTCCTAGCCTTCACTAACCCAACTGTTAACTCATATCGTCGTTTGGTTCCAGGATATGAAGCGCCAGTAAATCTCGTTTACTCAGCACGTAACCGTTCTGCATGTATTCGTATTCCAATTACTGGTTCATCACCAAAGGCAAAGCGCATTGAGTTCCGTTGCCCAGATCCATCATCTAACCCATATCTCGCATTCGCTGCGATGTTGATGGCTGGTATCGATGGAATTCTTAACAAGATCGAACCACCTGCTCCAGTTGATAAGGATCTTTACGAACTCGAAGGCCAAGAAGCTGCCGCGATTCCACAAGTTCCTGGTTCACTTGAAGCAGTTCTAAATAACCTTGAAAAGGATCATGAATTCTTGACCAAGGGTGGCGTATTTAGCGATGATCTCATCTCAACATGGATTGAGTGGAAGCGTAAGAACGAAGTTGATTACGTTCGTTTGCGTCCACATCCAGCTGAGTTTGAACTCTACTTCGATATCTAAATCGAATTAGTTAAGGGCCTCGTCGATTTCTCGGCGAGGCCCTTACTATTTCTTGTACTCTTTACAACATGGCCCTGGATCTACTGATTGCAATTTTCTTTCTCTTTGTGGGAATCGAAATAACTGCAACCCTGACTCATCCAAAGCAAGTTCTCTTGCCGGCTATCGCAGCACTAGGCGGAATGATTCTCCCCGCGTGGATCTTCCTTGCACTAAATCCCGGTAGCCCTGCTTGGGCAACTGCTATGCCCACTGATTTAGCACTCGCTCTTGGGGTATTCGCGCTATTAGGCAAGAAGGCAAACCCCGCCGTGCGAATCTTTCTATTAACGCTCGCTGTTGCCGATGATCTCTTCTCGCTAATAGTTCTAGCAATCTTCTACGGGGATCAATTAGATATCGCACATAGCGCTTCCACTTTGGGAGCTGCTGCTTTCGGCGCGCTCCTTGCTTTTGTACCTAAATTTCCAGTCGCGAAGGTCGTAACAATTCTTTCGCCACTTTGTACTTTTTTTGTAATCCCGGTGTACGTCGTTGCCAAGTTAAGCGATGGTATTTCACTTGATTCAGTGACATCGAAGACGGCAATTGCTCTGACTATCGCAAGAGTAGTTGGGAAGATTCTTGGAATAACTCTCTTTGCTTGGCTTTGCATACGCTTAAAAGTCGTTCCAAAACCTACTGATTTGAAAATTACTGAATTAGCTGGAGTTGGCGCACTCGCCGGGATGGGCTTAACGGTTGCACTTGTCATCTCTGAAGTTGCAGTATCAAGTAAAGAAATTCAGGGAGATGTGAAAGCTGGGTTGATAATCTCAGCGTTAATCTCCGGGCTAATTGGTTTTATTTGGTTACGGGTTGTTCTACCAACCAGCGTTTCATAACTAAGCGATACATAACTAATCCCGTTGTGGCAAAAAGTATTGCCATATAAACCCAACCAAGTTGACCAATTGTAATTGCCATAGCGGTGACGAAGGCTGGTCCGATAGTGCCGCCGACTCCCCAAGAAAGTGAATAGACGCCCTGGTATTGACCTTGATGTTTTTCATCCGCTAGACCGAATCCGATACTCCACGAACCGGCTGATCCGACTAACTCTCCAAATACATGTGCGCACATTGCTAGAACCAATATGGAGCAAGCCAGAATTGTTGAAACGCCTGCAGCAAGGGCGTATAGGAGGCAGGCACCAGCTACCGCGAACCCCGCACGTCGAAACTGGAGTGCGCCCACTGCGATATCACCACTTCCACGACTAACGCGAATCTGGAACAGGACGACTCCGATGGTGTTGATAACCATAATTACTGAAACCCACCATCTTGGGGCGTTGGTTTCGTTAACGATCCAAAGCGGAATAGCTACGCCTTGCAATACAAAATGAAGCGACATAAAACCGTTAAGTACGGTTGCTCCCAAGAAACGACGATCCTTTAACGCTTCAAACGAGAGTGGCTCGCTCTTTTCTACAGTGGGGGCTATAAAAGGTAGTTTTAAGAACACCAATGAAGAGAGAATAAAGGTAAGAGCATTAGCTAAAAGCATTCCTTGGTAAACACTTTTTGTATTAATCCCCAGTGCAATTCCGGCGATAACCGAGCCAAGTGCGATCCCGAAATTGGTTACGGTTCGCTGATAGGCACGGATATTTACTCGTTCTTCACCTGTTCCGAGTTTGGAGATAGTTGCCATTCGCATTGTTTGACCAACCGTTCCGGTAATTCCACAAATAATGTTGATAAACAAAAAGGGTAAATATGAATGTACAAATACCAAGCAAGAAAGGAACATTCCCTCGAATATGTAGGAGATTGCTCCGATATTTCTAGGTCCGTATCTATCCGATAGGTGACCCGCCGGAACGCTGAATAGTAACGAAATTCCCCCAGCGATTGATAAAGCAAGTGCAACTTTAGAAGGCGAAAGCCCAACAACAGTGGTGAAGTAGATAACTTCAATTGTCATAAACAAACCATTGCCAAAAGTATTAATCAAAGTGGAGAGAGCCAAAACTCTCAGTTCTGGTCGATCCGGAATTGCAACTTTTCTAAGTCGTTCCAAATTCATTTGCATAACTAAATTACTTTTCCTGGTTTCTAATCGCGTTACGCCCGAATAGCAGGTGACCTACTGCGCCAATGGCAAGCGCCAGAAGAACTCCGACATTTGCATATGCCCAACTGCCTTCTTTGCCACCGATTAATCCAAGGAAATAACCTTGCCAAGAAAGCCAACTAGCAAAAGTATTTGTCACAAATCCCCATCCGATGATTGAACCAATTGCCATCAGAGCCAGCGATCTGAAGTTCCAGATTCCATATCTTCCTTCGAGGCGATAAAGATCTGTCTCGTCATAAGAGCGTTTTCGCAGTAAAACATCAGTAACAAAAATGGCAGACCAAGTCGCGATTGGAACGCCCAAGGTAATTAGAAAACCTTGGAAGGGAAAGAAGAAGTTATCTGCAAACCAAACGATATATATAGTTCCTGCCAACATAATTACTGCATCAATCGATGCTGCTATGTGGCGCTTAATTGGTAGACCGATTGAAATAAGCGTTAAACCAGATGAATAAAGATCTAGGATCGCACCGCCCACAAGTCCTAAAATTGCAATAAGCGCAAATATCCCGAGATACCAAGTTGGAAGAAGGTTCGTCAGCGCGCCGATCGGATCCATCGCAATTGCCTCCCCCAACTTTGGATCACTTCCTGCAAGTAGCGCGCCATAGATAACCAACACGATCGGAACTATCGATGCGCCAAGAACTGTCCATCCAATGACTGCGCCACTGGAAGTTTTCCGTGGCAAGTACCGCGAATAATCGGCTGCGGAATTGACCCAACCTAATCCAATTCCAGTAATTCCAAATATCAATGCGCCAATAAAGCCTTGCAGATTACCTGCTGGGATATTAGAAACTATCTGCCAATTAACTTGGCTCAAAGTCAGAGCGATATAAAAGACTGTAGCGATAACGGTGATAATCGTTAAATACTTTTGTAATCGCATGATTACCCCATGGCCTAGTACGCCACCATAAATTGTTAAGGAAACCGCAATCAAAAAGCCAAACACCATCGCTAAATCGTGGTTGATATGCCCAAGGCGCACGAATATTGTTCCTGTCGCCAAAGTGGCTAGCGAGACGAGTACTGTCTCCCAGCCGACAAAGATCAGGTATGAGAGCAAACCCGGAACGAGATTTCCTTTTATGCCAAAGGCTGCGCGTGATAGCACCATTGTTGGCGCATTAGATCTCTTTCCTGCCAGAGAGCTAAAGCCAACTAAAAGAAAGGACAGGACTGTGCCGATAAATGTAGCAAATGTTGCCTGCCAGAATGAGATTCCAAAGCCAAGAAAGAAGGAACCGTAAGAAAGCGCCAGCAACGAAACGTTAGCGCCACACCAGGGCCAGAAGAGAGAAGAAGCTTTGCCACTTCGTTCGCTTTCAACAATTACATTGGTTCCATTTAATTCAAGTTGCAATCAATTTCTCCGCGATATCCATGAGGTGATGAAGTGAGTAATGATACCTATCGCAATCCCCCAAATCAGATCAATGAAGAGGGTTACCAAGGCGGTAATTACTAGTACGAATGCCTCGGATTTAGTAGTTTGCAGTGATTCGCGTAGCGAGGCTGGATTAAGTATTCGATAGCTGGTACCGATAAGAACGCCGGCAATTGCTACAGTTGGAATTGCGCTGACCAGCGGTGCAAAGAGAATCACAATCAAAAGCAGAATCACGGCATGCACCATCGCAGCTACCCGCGTTTTTGCATGATTTCGCACATTCACGCTAGTTCGGGCTATCGCGC
>CAEZZY010000025.1_pt1 | contig 10316 bp, 10 predicted proteins | sample 7267031 | NCBI WGS metagenome assembly CAEZZY01 (sample SAMEA6813970, study PRJEB35770) | uncultured Actinomycetes bacterium | biome: Freshwater; feature: Freshwater reservoir; material: water | place: Czech Republic | collected 2016-08-15 | depth 30m m | reverse complement strand
ATCCTTTTACACGGTGATGCTTCATTTGCCGGCCAGGGAGTTAACTTCGAAACTCTGCAACTTTCACAGCTGCGTGGCTACCGCACTGGCGGCACCATTCATATCGTTGTAAATAACCAAGTTGGCTTCACAACTGCGCCGCATGCATCACGCTCTTCTCGCTACTCAACCGATGTTGCAAAATCTATTGAAGCTCCGGTCTTCCATGTCAACGGTGATGATCCAGAAGCATGTGTTCGCGTTGCTCGTCTCGCCTTTGAATATCGTCAAGTATTCAATAAAGATGTAGTAATCGACATGGTTTGCTACCGTCGTCGCGGACATAACGAAGGCGATGAGCCTAGTTTCACGCAACCACTGATGTATAAGTTGATTGATGCCAAGCGTTCTACTCGTACTTTATATACCGAATCTCTCATCGGTCGTGGTGACATCACACCTGAAGAAGCGGAAAAGCTAGCGCGCGATTACCAAGTTCAACTCGAAGAAGTTTATGCATCTGTTGCTAATTATCAGGAAGAACATGATCCAAACTTCCAACCACCAATTGTTCCTAACGCCGAAGATGTTCCAACCTTTATATCTGAAGGCTTAATTCGCGAAATTGCGGCAACTCAAATTGCGATTCCAGATGGCTTCCATGTGCACCCTAAGTTATTGCCACAACTGCAAAAGCGCGCTGAATCAATTAACGATGGCACCATCGATTGGTCAACCGGTGAAATGCTTGCCTTTGGTTCACTTCTTAAGGAAGGTCGCCCGATTCGCCTGGCTGGCCAAGATTCACGCCGCGGCACATTTAGCAATCGCCACGCAGTCATCGTAGATAAAGAAAATGGTTCTGACTGGACTCCGCTTAGCTCTTTAGTTGCAGATCAAAGCCAATTCTTTGTTATTGATTCACTTCTTTCCGAATACGCCGCAATGGGCTTTGAATATGGCTATTCCGTAGCTCGCCCTGAAGCACTTGTTTTGTGGGAGGGCCAGTTCGGAGATTTCGCAAACGGTGCCCAAACTGTGATCGATGAATTTATCTCTTCTGCTCTGCAAAAGTGGGGCGAGCGTTCATCAGTTGTATTGCTCTTGCCACATGGTTACGAAGGACAAGGTCCAGATCACTCATCAGCACGCATTGAACGTTTCTTATCACTTGCTGCTGAAAAGAATATGACGATCGCCCAGCCTTCAACGCCTGCCTCTTACTTCCACCTGCTCCGTTTCCATGCAGCAAATCCAAAGCGCCGTCCAATGATTGTCTTCACACCAAAGTCGATGCTCCGTCTGCGCGCGGCCGCTTCTTCAATTAGCGATTTCACATCGGGAACATTCTTGCCAGTAATTGGTGATGCAACCGTGAACAACGCATCTCGTTTGATTTTCTGCTCTGGGAAGATTTATCACGACCTAGTTGCAGAACGTGCGCGCTTAAATGACAACAGCACCGCAATCGTTCGCGTCGAACGCTTGTATCCAATGCCAGTTGCGCAGATGGAAGTTGAAGCGAAGAAGCATCCAAACGCGAACTTGCTCTGGGTCCAAGATGAACCAGCAAACCAAGGACCTTGGCCTCACGTTGCTTTGAGTACAACAGAAATTATCGGCGGCACAGCAGTCGATTCTCGGGTGCTTCGTCGCATTTCGCGTCGCGCATCAGCATCTCCTGCAACAGGAAATCATCATTTGCACGAGGAAGAAGCTAAAGCGTTGATGTATGAGGCTTTCACTCGCTAACTTTTTTTAATTCGTGTAACCACACGTCCAACTATTTCGTCTCTCCTTAAGTAACCCCAGTTCCGCGAATCAGTGCCAGCACTGTTATCGCTGCTCACGTAATAACTTTTGCGGCCGGCGCTATCTGATTGAATTTCAGTTATGCGTTTTATGTAAAAGATCCCTGGTTGCTGCTCGCGTTCGATAACGACAGCGCCACCTGTACGTAGAGATAGGTTCTTCTTGCCGAAGAAACCGTAGTAAACAAGGAGCCAATCCCGCGGGTTATAGGTCGGCTCCATGGATCTGCCTTCGACGATAACTCGCCCGAAGATGCCAAAGATGCTCATGGACGGTAGTCTCACACATACAGGATTTGAAATAAAGAAAATATAGAGGAGAGAAAATGAAGAACCTATTTACACCAAAGGTAACTGTTCACGCACACTGCGATCTGCCATGTGGCGTCTACGATCCAGCACAAGCAAAGATTGAAGCTCTATCTGTTAAGGCTTGCATGGAAAAGTATGCAGCTAATCCAGATGCAGATTTCCGTTCACGCTCTGTCGCAATTAAAGAAGAGCGTTCACACCAAGTTAAAGAGCACCTATGGGTTCTCTGGACAGATTATTTCAAGGCCCCACACTTTGAGGCATACCCACAACTTCACTCACTCTTTAACGATGCAACAAAGTTGGCGGGAGCCGCAGGTACTAAGGGAACTCAAGATGTAGCAGTTGCAGATAAGTTGATCGCTAAGATCGATGAGATTGCAGAAATCTTCTGGGCCACCAAAAAAGCCTAATTATCTGAAGTACTGATTAAAGATTGAGCGGCGGTTCGCGCGAGGAAAGTTACTCGCTCGACCGCCGTTCTTTCTATTCTGGCATAAGCAATATGGCGCTCACCGTCGTAAACATCGCATTCAAAGATCATGGTGCGATCAAAGACTTCGATGCAACGCGCAGTTGCGCGAACTTCAGTACCGATGCCGACTGAATCTATAAGTGAAATATCGAATTTATCTACTATCGTCGTCTCTCCATTTTCAAGTAACTCCACAAGCGCTGCAACACATGCGCTCTCCATGACGCTCATCAAATGGCCTGGTGCAAGAATTGGAAGGTCGGAAATGCCCATTGCTAAACATGTGTCACCGGGACGAGCGGTCATTACAGAAAAACCAACTGCGCCAATAATTTCTTCTTCGGGCCTCATAATTTAGGGCTTATTCTTCTTCGTCAATAAAGTGCTGAACATGCGTTTGCTCAATCTGGACTTCGCGGTGCTCCACATTTCCAAACTCATCAATTTCAATAGAAATTTCCGTCATGCTGAACTGAGTTACTACTTCAGTCACACCAGCTCCGCTTGCTTGGCGCAATAACTCTTCATGGATACTGCGATGCAGATCTTCTGGTGCCTTCTCATCACAGGTGCGACGCAAGACATCTTGCAGCAAAGAATGCATCGCTTGCTCATGCGCAACTTCTGCGCGGCAAGCCATACAAGTATCTAGGTGAGATGAAATCGCTTGTGGGTTATGTGCTTCTTCTATTGCGCCTTCAACGATAAAGACGACGGAGGAGAGAACTTCAATACAAGGAATCTCTTCGATGTGGCTCATGGCTTCTCCCCCTTTCCTGGCTTGGGATCGGTTGAGTAACCAAGTTCTTTTGCATAATCAGCGAGCTTCTCGCGCAATAACTTTCGCCCGCGGTGCAAGCGTGACATAACCGTTCCTGCGGGAACATCAACAATGCCTGCGATCTCTTTATACGAGAATCCTTCTACATCTGCTAAATAAACTGCGATTCGAAATTCTTCAGGGATCTCTTGCAGCGCACGTTTAATATCGCTGTCGGGAAGATTTTCAAGCGCTTCGGCTTCGGCAGATTTACCTAAATCGCTGGTATGAGATTGCGCTTCTGCTAGCTGCCAATCTTCAAGTTCGCCAGATGCTAATTGTGGGCGACGTTGATCTTTGCGGTAGGTATTAATAAAAGTAGTTGTGAGCACGCGATATAGCCATGCACGTAAATTTGTGCCTTCTTCAAATTGATGAAAAGAGTTAAATGCTTTCAAATAAGTATCTTGAACTAAATCGCGCGCATCTTCAGGATTCTTTGTATATCGCAGCGCGGCCGCATATAACTGGTCCATAAACACAAGAGCATCGCGCTCGAACCGATCGTTGCGATCAGTAGCGCTTTCTAGGACCAAATCTTTCGATGCCATCTCTTAAACACTATCCCAAAGAGGTTGGAAACGCCCACTTAAGCGATCTTAAAAGAGCGTCTGCGCATCACCGAGTTCGAAAGGTGCGATCAACTCTGGCCCGTTATTTGCGACCAGGTTTACCCGTGGCGCAACCGGTCTGGTGGCAAGCCCGGAAGCAGGATCTGGAATATCCATAAGTGAAATTAAAGTATCGATTTCACGATTCTTCGGATCAAGCCAAATATCCCAACGATCCTTCGGCATAAATACTGGCATACGGCTGTGAATAGTTGCTAACTCACCAACTGCTTCACGGGTAATAATTGCAGCGCTCTGAATTTCGGCACCGGTATCACTCTTCCATGTACTCCAAATTCCAGCGATTGATAAAGATTCATTCTCTTCTTGCGGATAAATATAGAAAGGTTGTTTCGGTGGATACTTCCCTAAAGATGTCGCCCACTCGTAATATCCAGTTGCAGGTATCAAGCAACGCGTTGTTCGAAAAGCTTGGCGGAAAGTTGGCTTCTCATGGATCGATTCACTTCGCGCATTTATCGCATGTGATTGCGAATTACGAGCCTCAACAAAGTTCTTCTGCCAAGGCGCGATCAAACCCCATGATGCAGAATCTAAAATTCGGCCACTTTGATTATCGCGAATAATGTAGATCTCGTTTGTAGGTGCAATATTCCAATTAAGCGGAAGCGATTTATCTACGAGTGATCCATCGAGATCAAACCTTTCGATGATCTCGTCCATCCCTTGGGCTTGGGCATAACGACCGCACATAGGTAGAGAGTAGACTGCCGCTTATGCTCTGGCCCGCTCCATTTCGTGGACGCAACTCAGTCAGCGCGCGAGTAATAATTCCCGGTTCAAAATCGGTAACCAACCGCGCGCTAATTCTCGCTGCTCAAGCGCAAGCACCTTCGATTTTGAAACGCCCCTTAATCTCACGCGATAGCGAACTGATGGTTGCCGGACTAAAGGCGATGGGCGTTGGAATATCAGATACAGAAATTGATGGCGATTTTGCTTGGCAAGTAACTCCTGCCAAATTACGCGGCCCCGCAAAGGTAGATGTAGGCAACGCCGGAACGGTGATGCGCTTCTTGCCGCCGCTTTCAGCGCTGGCAGATGGCGATATCGCATTCGATGGAGATCCGCGGTCATATGAGCGTCCCCTTGCACCAGTTATCGCCGCGTTAGAAGAACTCGGGATCGAAATTGAACATGGCGGACGTTACTCATTACCAATGGTTGTTAAAGGTAAGGGAGCGATTCCAGGTGGCACGTTAACGATTGATGCCAGTGCATCTAGTCAGTTCTTATCAGCCCTTCTTTTAATTGGAACAAGTACGAAAAATGGAATCACTGCAACACACAAAGGTGGCTCACTTCCATCGATGCCACATATAGATATGACAGTTCAAATGCTCCGTGACTTTGGTGCACAAGTAACAGTTGATAAGTCCGCACAAAGTTGGAGCGTTGCTGCAGGTAAATTAAACGGTGTTGATTTGGTAATTGAGCCAGATCTTTCCAACGCTGCGCCTTTCTTATCAATCGCTATGGTCTGCGGTGGTTCAATCACGATTGCAGATTGGCCGAAAGAAACCACGCAACCAGGAGATCAGCTCCGAGAAATCTTGACGCAAATGGGCGCGCAGGTTTCGCTAACTGCAGATGGTTTAACAATTACTGGAACTGGCTCCATCCACGGAATTGATATCGATCTGCACGATGTTGGTGAGTTAACTCCGGCTATCGCTGCCCTTGCTGTACTTGCTGATTCACCATCATATTTGCGCGGAATTGGGCATCTTCGTTTACATGAAACCGATCGTTTAGCAGCTTTGACCCGCGAAATTAACTCACTTGGTGGAAGCGTTGTTGAGGAAGAGAGTTCCCTTCGAATTACACCTGCCGGCAAGTTTGGCGAAGGTTTGCACGCTGGAACTTTCCATACCTACGATGATCATCGCTTAGCCACTGCGGGTGCAGTTATTGGTTTGGTAGTGCCAGGTATCGAAATTGAAAACGTTGCCACAACCCGTAAAACGCTTCCGGACTTTCCTGGACTTTGGCAGAGTTTGATCTCATGACGCCACGCGAATTTGACGAGTCTGATGCTCGTATTCGCCCAGCGCGACGTACGCGCCCGCGCAGTAAAGATCGTCCATCGCATTCTGATGCTATTCAAGCGCTAGTAACAACGGTTGATCGCGGTCGCACAACATGCATAACTCATACTGGAGAAATTGTTACTGCGATGAAGGCCCGCGAAATGGGACCGAAATCTGTGGTCGTTGGAGATTTAGTTAACTTAGTTGGAGATGTGACCGGTACCGAAGGATCACTTGCGCGAATCGTTTCAATTGAACCGCGCCGCAACAGTTTAAGTCGCACAGTAGATGATGCAGCCAAAATGGAACGCACCATTGTTGCCAACATTGATCAATTGGTGATTGTTGTTGCGGCAGCAAATCCAGAACCACGCCGCGGGCTTATTGATAGATTCTTAGTCTGTGCTTTTCACGAAAGTATTAAACCTATTTTATTGGTAACTAAGACTGATGTTGCCGCTGTTCCAGATTTTCTACATGAGTATGAAACTCTTGGTGTAGAAATTGCAACTGCCGCCATTAAGTCAGGTTCGCGTGAAGCTGATCTAGCAAAGCTCTTTGCGATGCTAAATGGCAAGACATCCGTACTTGTAGGCCACTCTGGAGTTGGTAAATCAACTTTAATTAACGCGCTGGTTCCGCATGCCGAGCGCGTAACCGGCGATGTAAATGATGTAACCGGGCGCGGAAGGCATACATCTTCCAGCGCAATCGCACTGCCCTTAGCCACAGATCTTTCTCCATCCCAGGGTTGGATAATTGATACGCCAGGAATTCGCGCTTTCGGTCTGGCTCATTTAGATTCCAATCGAATCGTTGCCGCATTTGAAGACCTTTCCGAAGTCACGCAAAGTTGTATGCCTAACTGCTCGCATCACGAAGTAGGCTGCCAATTAAATGAGTGGGCTGCGCCGAAAGGTGTTGTAAATAACGAAAGAACAGCGCGCGTAGCAAGTCTGCGCTCACTTCTAGAACTTAAAGATTCAAACCCGCCCGCGCTAGACTGACAACATGTCTTTAACGCGGGGCAATGATCTGGCGCTAGCAATGCGCCTGGCTGATGCCGCGGATTCAGTTACTTTAGCGCGCTATCAATCTATAGATTTAATTGTTTCAACTAAGCCAGATAACACTCCAGTTACAGATGCTGATAAAGCATCTGAAGAAGCGATCCGCGCATTACTTAAGAGCCATCGCCCTGATGATGGAATCGTTGGTGAAGAATTTGGAAGTGATACTGGTGGCGCAGATAGATATTGGGTAATAGATCCAATCGATGGCACAAAGAATTTTTTGCGTGGAGTACCAACTTGGGCAACTTTGATTGGCTTGATCGAAAAACAGAGCGATGGCTCTGAAGTCGTAGTCGTAGGCGTCGTAAGCGCACCCGCGCTATTTCGTCGTTGGCATGCCAGCGAAGGCAATGGCGCATTCGTTTCGGTAAATAAGGCAGCTCCCGAGAGAATTTCTGTTTCACAAGTCTCTGAAATAAAAGATTCTTCTATCTCATACTCTGATTTCATAGGTTGGGGTGAGCGCCTTGCTCCATTCCAAGAACTTTTAGCCGATGCATGGCGCACTCGTGGAATCGGCGACTTCTGGTCACATATGTTAGTTGCCGAAGGTGCCGTAGATGTTGCCGCCGAACCAACGCTAGCAATTTGGGATATGGCAGCGCTCGACATAATTGTGCGCGAAGCAGGTGGCAGATTTACCAATGTCGCAGGCGTTGATGGCTGCTTAGGTGGCAGTGGGTTATCTACTAACTCTGTGATTCATCAAAAGATTGTAGATAAATTAAATGGCCATTGAACCGCGCACCTTTTCAGTCACGGGAATGACCTGTTCTTCTTGTGTTAATACAATTGAAAAAACTTTAAACGAGATAGATGGCGTAATCGCTAGCGTAAATTTTGCCACTGAAACCGTTCATATCTTGGCTCCACTTGAAATTAAAAGTAGCGAGATAGTTAAGAAAATTAAGAGCGTGGGATATAGCGCCATTTTGATTGCAGATGGAACAACTCCTGCGCTGCACAGTAAAAAGTCTGGGGTTGCCCTCTTCTTTGCAATTCTCTTTGCGGTTCCAGCGATTGCAATTTCTATGATTGAACAATGGCACGCCGAATTAGATATCCAGATTTTGAGCACATTAAGCTCGCTAAATATTCTGCCGCCGCTATATTCACCAACTGCGTGGCTGGCAATTGGCCTGACTGCGCCGCTAATTTTAATTGTCGCACTGCCGATACATCGCGCAGCACTTCGCAACTTCTTCCATCCAACTATGGATTCGTTGATCTCACTCGGTTCGCTCAGCGCTTATGGATGGTCTATCTATGCCAATGCAACCGGAACTGGTGATGTCTATACCGAAGTTGCCGCAGGGGTTCTCTTATTTGTAATTCTCGGGCGCCACCTGGAATCACGGGCAAAACATCGCGCAAGCAGCGCTTTATCAACCTTGCTCACTCTCGGTGCCAAAGAAGTTATCGTTCTGCGCAATGGGTTGGAAGTGATAATTCCAATCACAGAACTTGCAATTGGTGATGACTTTATTGTTAAACCAGGCGCACGAGTTGCTACAGATGGCTTAGTTATTTCAGGAACTTCTTCTGTTAATAATTCAATGCTAACTGGAGAATCTATTCCGATTGAGGTCTCGCCTGGTTCGCGCGTAATTGGCGCATCACTTAATAACAATGGACGAATAATTGTCAGAGCAACGCGGGTAGGTAGCGATACTGAACTAGCGCGCATAACTGCAATGGTGGTGCAAGCCCAAGGTGAGAAAGCCCCAATTCAAAGAGTTGCTGACAAGATTGCAGCCATCTTTGTGCCAACAGTTACATTGCTCGCAATTGGCACCTTCTTCGCTTGGTATTACATCGGAAACGATGGAGCCGGACACTCAATTGCACAATCAATTCAGATTGCAATTACCGTTCTTGTAATCGCCTGCCCGTGTGCACTTGGTTTAGCCACACCAGTTGCTCTCTTAGTCGCATCTGGACGTGGTGCATCTCGGGGAATTGTCTTGAGACAGCCTCGTGTATTAGAACTCGCACGAAAAGTAGATGTCGTTGTTCTCGATAAGACCGGAACACTCACAACGGGAGTAATGAAAGTTCACGATGCCACGATTCCAATAAGTGCACATAAAGTATTGGGTGCAACCTATTCAGGGCTATTAAACGAGAAGTCGATCTTGTCATCTGCGCTATCTCTTGAATTGGCTAACGATCACCCTGTTGGGCAAGCGATTTCATCACACGCTTTAGCAAGTGGAGCAACTCACCATGAAGTTGTCGAGTTCACGCAAACTCCTGGTGCAGGCGTTGCTGGACGAGTTCTGCTTGGTTCAATTTCACCAGTTGTTCTAATCGGAACACCTAAAGCTATCGCTCACAGCGCGACAACTTTTGATCCAGCAATCGCCGAAGCAATTAAACGAGGCGAAGAATTTGGTTACTCCGTTGCAGTACTTGCATGGGATGGCGTTGCGATCGCCGTTTTCGCTATCGGTGATCAAGTTAAGCCAGATGCTGCCGCAACAATTTCAGCTCTCGTTGATAATGGTATTACTCCATGGTTGGTAACCGGCGATAACGATGAAAGCGCTGGTGCGATTGCGCGTTTAGTTGGAATTAAGGGCGAGCATGTAATTGCGCGAGCTTTACCTGATGAGAAATTGGCGCGTGTGAATGCGCTAAAAGAATCTGGTCACACCGTCTTAATGATTGGCGATGGCATCAATGATGCTGCAGCCCTTGCCGCCGCAGATTTAAGTATGGCGATGGGTACCGGCACAGATACCGCAATTTCTAGCGCTGATATAACTTTGATGCGCCCCGAGTTAATGAGCGTTGTTGATGCGTTGACACTTTCTAAGCGCACTCTGCGGACGATAAAATCTAATCTTATTTGGGCCTTTGCCTATAACGTGATCGGGATACCGATTGCTGCAGCCGGTTTATTAACACCGATGTATGCCGCGGGAGCGATGGCAGTTAGCTCGTTATTTGTGGTTACAAACTCGCTGCGTATTAAGTAGAAATTTACTTGAGTTTAAATGTTGGATACTCGTCAGTCACGAGTAGCAACATATAACCCTGTACGCGGTTCCAGTATGCAATTGTCCCTAGGACAATCTCGCCCGCCCATTGAGGATATTTTCCAGTAGCAGATGTCTGTACCCAAGCAATGAGCGTCGCAACTAATGAAATAAGCAAGTAAAGAAAACCTACGATGTAATGT
>CAEZZY010000024.1_pt1 | contig 10354 bp, 6 predicted proteins | sample 7267031 | NCBI WGS metagenome assembly CAEZZY01 (sample SAMEA6813970, study PRJEB35770) | uncultured Actinomycetes bacterium | biome: Freshwater; feature: Freshwater reservoir; material: water | place: Czech Republic | collected 2016-08-15 | depth 30m m | reverse complement strand
TTGCGGCATCGGTCGGCGTCGATGCGCGATAGTCAGCGACTAAATCAAGGAGCGGTGAATCTTTCTCGTGGCCGATTGCGCTAACGATCGGGGTCTGGCAACTCGCGGCAAGGCGCACAAGTGATTCATCGCTAAAGGGAAGCAGGTCTTCAAATGATCCACCGCCGCGAGTAATGATGATGACATCTACTTCAGCCAGTTCTTCTAACTCGCGCAGCGCCGCGGAAACTTCGACAAATGCAGCTGCGCCTTGCACCGCGACTTCGCGAATTTCAAATTCAACTGCGGGCCAACGACGACGGGCATTTTCAACAACATCTTTCTCGGCATCGGTATTGCGCCCGCAGATCAAACCAACTTTGCGCGGTAACTTTGGCAGCGCGACTTTGCGATCTGCGCTAAATAAACCTTCAGCGGCGAGCACGCCTTTAAGCGCTTCCAACCTTGCTAATAATTCACCGACTCCGACTTGGCGAATCTCTTTTGCAGACATTGTCAGTGATCCATTTTTAGTAAACCAAGATGCCTTGGCATGAATAACTACGCGCGCATTTGCTGGCAGCGGTTGCACCGCTGCTAAAACGTTTTTGTAACACATCACCGAAAGGCTCATATCAACGGATGTATCGCGCAGGCGCATAAATGCCATTCCGCCGCTGCGTTCGTTGAGTTCTGAAATCTCGCCCTCAATCCAAATTGGGCCCAATCGTTCTACATATTCTTTAATCGCCTCAGAGACCACCCGGACTGGTGCGGGGGAATCACTTGAAGTTTCGAACATGGGGCGAGCCTAATAGACTCAACCACATGGGTAAGAGAGTTCTCCTGGCTGCGCCGCGCGGATATTGCGCTGGCGTCGACCGTGCGGTGATCACCGTTGAAAAGTCGCTCGAGCTATACGGCGCCCCGATTTATGTGCGCAAGGAGATCGTCCACAACAAGCATGTGGTCTCAACCCTCGAAGCGCGCGGAGTCATCTTTGTAAATGAAACCGATGAAGTTCCGGAAGGTGCAACCGTTGTTTTTTCTGCCCATGGAGTCTCTCCCGCAGTTCACGAACAAGCAGCAGCTCGAAATTTGAAAACGATTGATGCCACCTGCCCGCTAGTTACCAAGGTGCACCAAGAAGTAAAGAGATTTGCCGATGATGAGACAGAGATTTTACTGATCGGCCATGTTGGACACGAAGAAGTAGAAGGAACAGCGGGTGAAGCACCAGGCAAAGTTCGTATCGTCGATGGCTTGGATGAAGCTCGTACTATTGAACCAACACCCGGTAAGAAATTAGTTTGGCTGACTCAAACAACTTTAAGTGTCGATGAAACTATGCAATCAGTTGCGATCTTAAAAGAGCGCTTTCCAGATATTGCTAATCCACCATCCGATGATATTTGTTATGCAACACAGAATCGCCAAGAAGCGATCAAACAAATTGCCCCACAGGCAGATCTAGTTTTGGTAGTCGGTTCGACAAATTCATCGAACTCGGTGCGCTTAGTTGAAGTTGCCAAGGAATATGGCGCAAAGAACGCTTATTTAATTGATTTTGCGAAAGAGGCTGATGAGAATTGGCTCAACGGGGTCGAAACTATTGGTGTCACAAGTGGCGCATCTGTTCCAGAATTATTGGTTCGCGATCTCTTGACCTGGCTTGCCGAACGCGGCTTTGGCGATGTAGAAGAAGTTACCGCAACAACAGAATCTTTATTATTTGCACTTCCACCTGAGCTTCGTAAAGATATTAAAGCCGCTGCTAAATAATTAAATGCGTGGCTTCGGCTTGCGCGCCTTTGCTTTCTCGTTGAAATAGATAAACCAGCCATATAAAGCACTTGCTAATAAGTAAGGTGCGATCGCAGCTAATGATGCGATGAAATCTAAGCCGAGCCTGGATGGCTTAAGCCCTTCAGTCAGAAGTAGATAGAGCAAGATAGTGGCGGCAAAGGCTAATGGTGGAGTAACGACAGCGACGTACGTTGTGCCTTTACGTCCAAAGCGGATGCCGCCAAATAAAACTAGGCAGATTATTACGCCGGTGATAATTCCAGGGCCGCTACGAAAGAGTAGTTCGATGGCGGTAAAGAAGGCGATAAAGAAAGCTTGCAGAATAACGACGCCCTCTTTTTTAAGTCCAGGACCAGTTATCTTCGGCAAACCTTGTGCAGTGGTGCTCATTCCTCATCCTTTACTTCTTCGGCATCAATAAAATCTTCATCAACTGTCATCTCACTATTTTTCAACTCGCGCACCTCAGCGGGAGCATCAGGGTAGGCAATTGCCAGTTTAGCCTTATCGCCGGTTACGCCAAAGCTAAGAATATCTTTGGCAGCTTTCTTAACCGTGGTCTGTGCAGTGGGGATTAGCTCGCCATAGGCTTTAGAAAGTGAGTTGATGGCGGTACCGACCTTAACGATCTTGGTATGTAGCAAGGTTAAATCCTTCATAAAGAGCGCGGCAGATTTGGCAATATTTTCGGCGTTATGAGAAACGGCGTTACGCGAATAAACATTGCCGATTGTGCGCAGCAGCGCCATCATCGATGTTGGGGTAGCGATGGTCACATTTAATTTAAAGGCGTTCTCGAGAAATAGTGGATCAACGCGCAAAGCTTCGGTTAATAATGATTCAAAGGGCACAAAGAGGATTACAAAATCTGGCGAATCTTGGGATTCGTGATAGCCGCGCTTTGCAAGCGTGACAACATGGCTGGCGAGATCTTTCTTATGTTCGATAAATAAACGTTCGCGCTCAGCTGGATCTTCGACTTCATGCGCTTCGATAAAGCGATCGAAAGGAAATTTAGAGTCGATAAATAACTTAGTGCCACCTGGCATGCGCACGGTGATATCAGGGATACCGGAAGAATCAGCATCAGTGGTGGAACGTTGTGCGGTGTATTCAATATCTTTATGTAGCCCGGCATCTTCGAGCATAAGTTCGAGTTGGGCTTCGCCAAATTTTCCACGAGTCTGTGAATTAGAAAGTGCGCCAGCGATTGCCTTGGTTTGCGCAACAAGTGATTCGTTGTGAGTAGACATTGCTCGGACTTGGGTGCGGATATCAGATTCTGCTTCGATGCGGCGACGATCAGCGTCGGCGGCTTCTTTCTGCAATTTCTCCATTGCAGTTTTCATCGCTTCAACTTCAGTTGCAAGTTTGGAACCAGCCATTGCGTTATCACGTTCTGATTTATATAGATCGCGTTCGGCGCGAACAGAGACAAATTCTGCAGCGGATGCGCCATCGTTAGAATGGCGGCGCCCCGCAATTAAATATCCGAGGGCGAGGCCAATTAAAAGGCCGATGGCGAGTGTAAGAATGGCCACTGCTGTGCTTGACATGGCCCTATCGTGGCAGGAAGCACCGACAATCACGCGTAGGCTCTGCTTCCTATGAGCCTTTCAATTGGAATCGTCGGTCTGCCGAACGTCGGAAAGTCGACCCTTTTTAATGCGCTCACCAAAAATAACGTCCTGGCCGCGAATTACCCCTTCGCAACGATTGAACCCAATGTCGGCGTTGTCGGCGTGCCAGATGAACGCCTGGCCAAACTCGCCGAAATCTTCGGCTCTGAAAAACTTCTGCCGGCCGCACTTTCTTTTGTTGATATCGCCGGAATTGTTAAGGGTGCTTCAGAAGGTGCCGGCCTTGGAAATAAATTTTTAGCAAATATTCGCGAGACCGATGCGATCTGCCAGGTAATCCGCGTCTTTACTGATGGCGATGTTGTGCACGTAGACGGACGGATCGATCCCGGCAGCGATATGGAAACAATTAATACCGAGCTGGCACTGGCTGATTTGCAAACAATTGAGAAGGCTCTGCCACGGCTCGAGAAAGATGCGCGTACAAATAAAGAGGTTGCACCAGTTGTCGAGGCAGTTAAGAAAGCCGAAGCGCATCTGCAGAGCGGCAAGCCACTTTCATCTTCGGGCTTGGACCTAGAACTTTTACGCGATCTTCATTTATTGACTGCAAAGCCATTCCTTTATGTATTTAACGTTGATGCAGCAGAGCTAAACGATGGCGAGCTTCGCAAGAAGTTAGCGGAGTTAGTTGCACCAGCCGAAGCAATTTTCTTAGATGCTAAAACCGAGGCAGAACTTGCAGAGCTAAGTGATGAAGATGCCCTGGAACTTTTGCAATCAATCGGTTTGAAAGAGCCAGGACTCGCAACCCTTGCCCGCGTTGGCTTTGGCGTGCTTGGCTTGCAGACTTATTTAACTGCCGGACCTAAAGAGGCGCGCGCTTGGACAATTCATAAGGGCGACACTGCTCCGATGGCCGCTGGTGTGATTCACACCGATTTTCAAAAAGGTTTTATCAAAGCCGAAATTGTTAGCTTCACCGATTTGATTGATTGCGGATCAATGGCGGAGGCAAAAGCTAAAGGCAAAGTACGCATGGAAGGTAAAGAGTACGTAATGGCCGATGGCGATGTTGTGGAGTTTAGATTTAACGTCTAAGAACCGGTGTAGTACTTCGCAATTTCTCCCAGTGATTTATCAATAATTTCTAGCCCCAATTTGGCATCTGCTTCAGTTATGTTGCAAGGTGGACATAAATGAATGCGATTGAAGTTATTAAATGGCATCAGCCCGTTCTTGCGACAAGCAGCGACTAGCTCGTTCATCGCTGGACTTGATCCGCCATATGGAGCAAGCGGAGCACGGGTTGCGCGATCAGTAACCAAGTCAACGCCCCAGAAAACTCCAATACCGCGGATATCGCCAATTAACTTATGTTTCTTAGCTAACTCATGAAGTCCAGGTCCCAAAATCTTTTCGCCGATGACAGCTGCATTTTCAACCATCTTCTCTTCTTTCATAACTTCGATAGTTGCAACTGCAGTTGCTGTCGCAAGCGGGTGTCCCATATAGGTAAGTCCGCCCGGAAATACTTGTTCATCAAAGGTATGTGCGATTTCATCGCTGATGACCACGCCACCGAGTGGGATATATCCCGAAGTAACGCCCTTAGCAAAGGTAATTAAATCTGGCGTTGCGGCTGTGTGTTGGAAAGCAAACCATTTACCTGTGCGTCCAAAGCCAGCCATAACTTCATCAGCGATCCACAAAATCTTGTACTTGTCGCAAAGCGCACGAACGCCTTCGAGATAACCCTTTGGTGGAACCAACACACCAGCAGTTCCCGGAACTGATTCAATCAAAATTGCAGCAATGGTATTTGGACCTTCAAAGATAATCATTTGTTCTAGATGTTCTAACGCGCGCGCACATTCTTCAGCTTCATCTTTCGCCCAAAATGAGGTGCGATATAAGTAAGGTCCCCAGAAGTGAACATGGCCATGAGCAAATTCATTTGGGAAACGGCGGGGATCGCCAGTTGCATTTATCGCAGCGCCAGTGTTGCCGTGGTACGAACGATAAGTTGAGAAAATTTTATGTTTGCGAGTATGCAACCGCGCCATGCGGATGGCATTTTCAATTGCATCAGCGCCCGCTGCTGTGAAAAATACCTTAGAGAAATCTCCGCCGGCTAGCTCCACAATCGAACGCGCAGCTTGGTTACGAACTTCGCTGGCGTGTTGTGGTGCGATTGTTGTCAGAACAGCGGCTTGCTCTTGAATTGCTTTAACTACCTTGGGATGTTGATGTCCGATATTTGTAAAGACAAGTTGTGAAGAAAAATCTAAGTAAGTATTACCTTCGTAATCCCAGAAGCGAGATCCAGCGCTGCCCGAAATTGGCAGAGGTTTGATAGCGCCTTGCGCTGACCAAGAGTGAAAGACAAATTCGTGATCATCTGCGGATATTGCTGCGCTCTTTGCTGGATCGTTAATTGCTTCAGTCACTGGTCTACCTTTTCGCTCAATTTTCAAAAATACCTTGGCCTTGATATGCGCCATCTTAAACCGCGCCTCAGATTAAAACTATGGAGTAAATCACCTATTAATACTTACCTTGTTGAGCGGGCAATTAGTCCATATCCAAGGGCTTTAGTAAGATATGCCTCGTGCGGCGCTTTTGGGCCGCTATTTCTTTGGATCCTCCATTAGAAGCCAGATAGTTGAAAAGACTGCCTGGGTTCCTTACGAAAGTAGTTCTCTTGTCAAAGCAACAAGCCCACCTAAAAGATCTGCCAATCAAAAAGCGCGAAGATCTGCGTAACGTCGCAATCATCGCTCACGTTGACCATGGCAAGACCACTCTCGTCGATGCGATGTTGTGGCAATCAGGTGCATTTGCAGCGCACAAGGTTCAAGGCGAAGGCCAAGACCGCATGATGGATTCCATGGATCTAGAACGCGAAAAGGGAATTACGATTCTTGCGAAGAACACTGCGGTAAAGCGCGGCAAGACAATCGTTAACATTATTGATACTCCAGGCCACGCTGACTTCGGTGGCGAAGTAGAACGCGGACTTGAAATGGTTGACGGCGTTATCTTGTTGGTCGATGCATCTGAAGGCCCGCTGCCTCAGACACGTTTCGTATTGCGTAAAGCCCTAGAAAAAAATCTTCCAGTAATTTTGTTGATCAACAAAGTTGACCGTCCCGATTCACGTATCGCTGAAGTTGTCGATGAAGCTTACGAACTCTTCTTGGATCTCGGCGCAAATGAAGAACAGATCGAATTTCCAGTTGTCTATGCATCTGCAAAAGCAGGTCGCGCTTCACTTACGCGCCCTGCAGATGGCGGCATGCCGGTTGAAGAAAACCTTGACGTTCTCTTCGACACTATTTTCTCGGCAATCCCAGCACCGGTTTATCACGAAGGTGCACCACTTCAAGCACACGTTACAAACCTTGACTCTTCTCCATTCCTTGGCCGCCTTGCGCTATGTCGCGTGCGCGAAGGTGTAATTAAAAAGGGCCAGCAAGTAACTTGGATTAAGACCGATGGAACCATGGAGCGCGTAAAGATTTCGGAACTTTTAATTACCGAAGCGCTAGAACGTGTTCCAGCACTTGAAGCCCATCCCGGTGACATCATCGCCGTTGCCGGAATTGAAACTATTACCTTGGGTGAAACCTTGGCTGATACTGAAAATCCACACGCTCTTCCGTTAATCATCGTTGATGAGCCTTCAATTTCTATGACTATTGGTATTAATACATCACCTCTTGCTGGCAAGAGCGGAACCAAGTTAACTGCCCGCCAAGTAAAGGGCCGCCTTGATGCCGAGCTCGTCGGTAACGTTTCATTGCGCGTTTTAAATACCGAACGTCCTGACACTTGGGAAGTTCAAGGTCGTGGCGAACTTCAGTTGGCGGTTCTTGTTGAAATCATGAAGCGTGAAGGTTTTGAGTTAACCGTTGGAAAGCCACAAGTTGTTATTAAGAAGATTGATGGCAAAGTCCACGAACCGATGGAGCGTTTAACAATTGATGCACCAGAAGAATATCTCGGTGTGCTTACACAATTGATGGCGCTTCGCAAAGGTCGCATGGAACAAATGGTTAACCACGGCACCGGTTGGATCCGCCTGGATTACCGCGTTCCATCACGTGGCTTAATTGGTTTCCGTACTGAGTTCTTAACTGAAACTCGCGGCACAGGTTTGCTCCACCACGTATTCGATGGTTACGAAGCATGGCATGGCGATATCCGTACTCGTGGAACAGGATCTCTTGTTTCAGATCGCATCGGCGTTGTTACTTCTTATGCGTTGTACGGAACACAAGATCGCGGCAGCATCTTCGTTGAACCAGGCGATGAAGTTTACGAAGGCATGGTTATCGGCGAGAACTCACGTTCTGAAGATATGGACGTTAACTGTGTGCGCGAAAAGAAGTTAACAAATATGCGCGCATCAGGTACTGATGAATCAGAGCGTTTGATTCCACCTAAGAAGTTAAATATGGAAGGCGCTCTCGAATTCTGTCGTGAAGATGAATGCGTAGAAGTGACTCCAGCGGTTGTTCGAATCCGCAAGGTAACCCTCAACGGTGATGAGCGCGCCCGCGCGACATCGCGTGCCAAGAAGGCGAACCAAACTTCCTAAATCTCGCTTATATGGAATAAAAGTCAGCCCTGTGGGGTTCAATACCTCATATGACCAACCCCTCCATCAAGCTAACGCAGAGCCCTGCTGGGCCAGCGCCGGTGGAGTTGGATCCGCAACAAGCTAAAGCAGCATCGCATCGTGGTACGCCTTTATTTATTGCAGGTGGTCCAGGCACAGGCAAGACATCAGTATTAATTGAAGCCGCGGTATCTCGCATAAATTCTGGACAGAGCCCTGATTCAATTTTATTGCTGACTTATGGACGCCAGAGAGCATCTGAAATGCGCGATGCAATTGCCCTTCGCACAACAACGACTGCGCATGAACCACTAGCTCGCACCTTCCACTCACTTGCCTATTCAATATTAAGGATGAATACCGGCGAAACTTATTACGAACCAATTTTGTTATCAGGACCAGAACAAGAAAATTTCTTAGAACAATTACTTCAGGGCGATGTATCCGATGGCTATCGCCAATGGCCTGCTGATTTACACGATGGCGAAGATAAGAAAGGCAATCCACTTTTAACGCAAGGTTTTATCCGCGAACTGCGTGACCTAATCATGCGCGCCAACGAACGAGGAATTACCCCTGAGCAATTGGCAACACGTGGCCAGCAAGTTGGAGAAAAATATTGGGCGCCAGCAGCAGATTTCTGGTTGCGTTACAAACAAGTTATGGCGATCCGCGAAGATGCGGCAGGCGATGCCAAGATGCGCATCGATCCATCAGAGCTGATCAGCATCACAATTGCATATTTAAAATCTAACGAGACTTTGCGCGCCCAATTGCAAGCGCGCTTTAAAACGATCATGGTCGATGAGTTCCAAGAAAGTGATCCCGCACAGCGAGAGCTATTGGCGCTAATTTGCGGCAGTGATTTGGTAATTGCCTACGATGGCGATTCTGCCGTTGGTCGCTTCCGTGGAGCAGATCCAGATGGTTTAAAGAGTGAAGTTGATAAGTACGTGGCAAAAGGTGCGACGCAAATTACTCTGACAAATTCTTATCGCAGCCGCCCAGAAATATTTGATATCGGCCAATCCGTAACTTCACAATTTCGTGCACCATCACCGACTCGTCAGCGCACCTGCACATATGGGGAAAAACCAGCGCTAGATAAGGCTTTTGATGTAGCCCGCCTGCGTTCGCAATCTGAAGAAGCGCAATACATCGCCTACCATTTCAAACGCGCACATTTAATGCACGGGATTCCTTACTCGCAAATGGCGGTCATCTTGCGAACCGCAGGCACTCAAGCCAGCGCTCTGCGACGTGCATTTGCTCAAGTATCTATTCCGGTGGCTGGTGATCTCGAAGCTTTATCCACTAACCCTGCGATCGCGCCATTTATTTTGCTGGCACGCGTTGCAACAGGTGATCAACCTCTAAATCTTGATACCTGCGAACGCTTATTGATCTCTGAATTCGGTGGAGCAGATGCTATTTCGCTTCGTCGTGTGCGTACTGCGCTACTGGAAGCACGTGATGAAGCCAGCGACACCCGTGGTGGAACTCAGATGCTTATTGATGCAATCGATAAAGGTGATATCCCAATCGAAGATAGCGCATCGCTCACACGTGTACATGAACTTTTGGCGCATGCTCGTAAATCACTATATAAAAAGGATGCGCGAGCGGAAGATTTACTTTGGGCAATTTGGGATAACGCTAAGACTAGCGATAATGAAAAGCTGAGCACTGCTTGGCGAAACTCCGCTCTGCGTGGTGGAAATCGCGGCGCATCGGCTGATCGCGACTTAGATGCGATGATTCAACTCTTTGACGGTGCACAACGCTTTACGGAACGCTTTCCGTATTCCAAACCATCTGCTTATTTAGATGAGTTGGCGCGCGAATCAATTGTTGGTGACATCATCACATCACAAGGCGTTCGACCTGATGTTGTAGAAATCTTGACAGTTCATTCTGCAAAGGGGCGACAATGGGAGCTAGTTGCAGTGGCTGGCTTGCAAGAAGGTGTTTGGCCAAATCTGCGCCAACGCAGTTCACTTTTGGGCAGCGAACGTTTGGTGGAACGCGAACGCCATGGAGAATTAGCGCGCGTGGAGCTCGATGTAATCGCGGCTAGTGCGCTGGCAGAAGATGAGCGGCGCCTGTTGCACGTGGCTGTAACCCGCGCCCGCCAAGGTTTAATCGTTACCGCCGTTCAACGAGAAGATGACGAACCATCTGCATATTTTGAAGAGTTAGATAAGAACTCTGGTCTGGAAGATGCGCCAATTACTGAAGTACCACGACCGCTGACAACATCTGCTTTAGTCGCGACCTTGCGCCAAAACTTAAGTGGCGCACAGGCAGATACTGCAGCAACTTTGTTAAAGACCCTGGCCCAATCAGATATCCATTCAGCAGATCC
>CAEZZY010000023.1_pt1 | contig 10475 bp, 9 predicted proteins | sample 7267031 | NCBI WGS metagenome assembly CAEZZY01 (sample SAMEA6813970, study PRJEB35770) | uncultured Actinomycetes bacterium | biome: Freshwater; feature: Freshwater reservoir; material: water | place: Czech Republic | collected 2016-08-15 | depth 30m m | reverse complement strand
CCTTATTTCACGCCGCTAATAGCGGTGATCTTGACTCGAGTTTGCTGTGCACGGAAACCTTGACGACGGCGATAGCCAGTCTTGTTCATGTAACGAAGGATGTCGATCTTTGGACCTTTAACTTCATCGATAACTTCGCCAGTGACTTTTACGCCACTAAGAACCTTTGGATCAGATGTGACGCTTGCGCCATCAACGACGAGAAGTGCAGGGAAAGTTACTGATGCACCAGCAGCTTGGTCGATGCGATCGACAGTGATGGTTTCACCAACGGTGACTTTCTCCTGGCGGCCGCCAGCTTTAACAATTGCGTACACGATTCTTGCTCCAGTTCATTTCACGCTCGCACGGCCCTAGATGGGATGTGATCGAGCAGAGGCTAAGGGTACGGATTTCGTACCCCCAGGGTCAAATTGAGGTATTTCTACGCGGTGATAATCCCACTTGAGGCAGCTCTGCGACGGCGTCGTCCGGCAGGTTTTTCTGCAACGGTTTCGGCGACTTCTTCAGATTCGCTCTCAGTTTCAGTATCTATCGATTCTGTATTAAGAGTCTCGTGAAATTCATGTTCGGTAGCAAGTTCTTCATCAGCATCTTCGTGTGAAGCCGATTGTGAATTTACTTGTGGCATTGGAGCTTTCATCTTTACTGGCTCCATATGGATATGGATACCCCGACCTGAACAAGAATCACAAGTAGTTGAGAAGGCTTCGATGAGGCCTTGACCGACGCGCTTACGAGTCATCTGTACCAAACCGAGTGAAGTTACTTCTGCAACTTGGTGCTTGGTGCGATCTCGTCCCAAACATTCAACTAAGCGACGAAGCACAGCATCACGGTTAGATTCCAAAACCATATCGATAAAGTCGATAACGATAATTCCGCCTAAGTCGCGCAGGCGAAGTTGGCGGGCAATTTCTTCAGCTGCTTCCAAGTTATTCTTAGTAACAGTCTCTTCGAGGTTTCCACCCTTACCGATAAATTTACCGGTGTTAACGTCGATAACGATCATCGCTTCAGTGCGATCAATAACGAGGGAACCACCGGATGGTAGGTAAACCTTGCGATCAAATGCCTTAGCCAACTGTTCTTCAACGCGGAATTCTGCGAAGAGATCTCCGTTACCGGAATACTTTTCTAACTTGCCCACAAGTTCTGGAGCAATTCCACCGAGGTAAGAACTGATCTCATCCCAAGCATCTTTTCCTTGAATAGTAAGTTTGCGGAAATCTTCGTTAAAGATATCGCGGATAACGCGCACTGCTAGATCTGGCTCAGAGAGCAGAAGCGCAGGTGCATGGAAATTTGGGTTCTCTGATTTTTGATAAATATCTTCCCATTGCGCCTTTAAGCGGGCCACGTCATTAGTGAGCTCTTCTTCGCTTACTCCTTCAGCGGCTGTACGAACAATTACGCCAGCTTCTTCCGGAATTAAGTTCTTTAGAATTGCTTTGAGGCGAGTGCGCTCTGATTCGGGAAGGCGCTTGGAAATTCCGCTCATTCCACCGCCAGGAACATAAACAACATAACGACCTGGCAAAGAGATCTGGCTAGTTAAACGCGCACCCTTTTGGCCAATTGGATCTTTAGTAACTTGTACAAGAACTGGTTGACCAGTCTTTAAAACCATTTCGATTTTACGAGGTTGAGTTTCAGAGATACCAGCAGCATCCCAATTAACTTCGCCTGCATATAGAACAGCGTTGCGTCCCTTGCCGATATCAACGAAGGCGGCTTCCATTGAAGGAAGAACGTTCTGGACACGACCTAGATAAACGTTACCGACATAAGAAACGTTGGCATTTCGGTTTACATAATGCTCAACCATCACCTTATCTTCGATAACGGCGATCTGAATGCGGTCACCAATTTGGCGAACCAACATTTCGCGATCAACATTTTCGCGGCGGGCTAAGAATTCTCCATCGGTAATGATGGTTCCGCGGCGGCGATATGGCTCACGGTAATCACCACGGTTATCGGAACGTTCTGTTCGTCCTCCACGTTCGCGACGATTGCGAGTTCCGCGTTCGCTACGTTCAGCACGGGCTGGACGTTCGGTACGTTCGCGAACTTCGCGGACCTTAACAACTGTTATTACGCCATCTTCATCAACGATTTCACCTGGAGTCACACCTTCGCCAGTTGCGCGGCGACGTCGGCGTCGGCGATGCGTTGCACCTTCTGCGCCTTCTTCTGTTGAATCAGCGTTTGACTCATCGCCTTCTTCTGTTGAATCTTGGCTATCTACTCCATCAGCGTTCGGCTTGCGACGTCCCCGGCCACCACGACGGCGACGGCGGTTACGGCTTGCGCGAGAATCAGCATCATCTGAAGCAGAAGCGTTATCGACTGTCTCTTCACTCTCTGAAGTACCTTCGGAAACTTTTGCCTTAGCAGCGCTCTTGCGGACAGCCTTAGGGGCTTTCTCTGTTGTTGCCGCTTGAAAAATCGGAACCGGAATCGCCGGTGCCTTCTTCTTGCTCTTGCTTTCAACTTCAGCTGGAGCTTCGACTGTTTCGATCGCTGCTTCTTGCGCAGCAGACTTCTTCTTACTTAATTTTTTCACCGCACGCTTGCGCGGTGACTTTGGCTCAATCGCCATGGCACCAAATCCTCTTTGCGTTAATTAACGCGCTCTGGCTTGTAGTCACTTATCTGGCTGGCAACCCTGGAGTTGGCCTGAGTAAATCCTTCAAGCAAATCTTTTTAGTCCGCCGCTGGCTTTGGTCGCGAATTGGTTCGCGAGCCGCGCTGAACTGTTGGGGTAAGTATGGCACAAGATCGCGCTAAAGCACGAAATGAGCGTTGCTTTGAGGCTAATTCACCCGTGATGGCGGGCATGCACGTTCTGCAGCAACCCAAAGCCGATCATCGTGGCAAACATACTTGATCCACCATAAGAGACAAATGGCAGAGGAACGCCAGTCATCGGCATCATCCCAAGTGTCATTCCAATATTTTCGAAGGCTTGAAATGCAAACCAGGCTATTACTCCGGTGCAAACTAACTTCCCGTAAGGATCATTAGATCTTCGCGCAATTCCAAATGCCCGCATCAAAATTGTTAAATATAAAATTATTATCAAACCACAACCGAGAAAACCAAGTTCTTCTCCAGCAACGGTAAAGATAAAGTCTGTCTGTTGTTCAGGAACAAATCTTCCATTTGTTTGCGGGCCATTGAATAAACCAGTTCCGATTAGCCCACCTGATCCAACAGTGATTCGGGCTTGCCGAAGTTGATAGCCACTCCCCTGCGTGTCAGCGTTGGGATCGACAAAGGCCTGTAAACGCTTTACTTGGTAATCATTGATCACGCCGACTTTCACTGCTGCAAAGCTGCCGATTACTGCAACTAAAATTAGCCCAACTACCCATCGCATCGGCGCACCTGAAACAGCAATGATCGTGACAACTGCAATTCCAATGATAAAGATTGTTCCCATATCCGGTTGGGCTGCAATCAGTAAGACAGGAATTGCAGCAACAATTAAAGCTTGGAAGACATCTTTATGCTGAGCGGCATCGGTATCGTGAGTTCGCTCAGATAAAATCATCGACATTCCAACGATGATCGATATCTTTGCTAGTTCTGCCGGCTGCAACTGGAAACCAAACGGCAGCCCGATCCAGGCCTTTGCTCCATTTACTTCTGCGCCTAAACCTGGAATCAAAACTGCGCTCAATCCAATGACACCGATGATCCACAGCAGCGGCGTATATGCGCGAATCAATCGGTAATCAATCACCGTAGTTCCCCACGCAAGAAGTGATCCGATCAGAATATTCAGAACGTGGCGTTTTAAGTAATACTCAGGATCTAGCCCATTTGCGGCATACCAATTACGGGTTGCGGCATAGACCAGAAGAGTTCCCATTAATAGAAGTAATCCGACAGCAATGGTCAAAATTGGATCAAACCCTGCAAAGGCAGAAGGACGCGAGCTTTTACGGTAATTAATCCGCTGTGAAGATAGGCTCATTTTGATTCCTTAACTTTTGTTGCTGGAGAAATCTTAGGCAATGTAACCGGTGGAACTCCGCTTGGGAAAAGAATCTTGGCAGATGAAACCTTAGAACCTTGAACACCAAAGAGTGTTTCATAAATCTTTCTAACGCTTACGCCAGATGTAGTAGATCCATAACCACCTTGGCTAACCATCATGACTACAGCAAATTGAGGTTTTTCACTTGGTCCGAAAGATGCAAACCATGAAGTCGGTGCTTTGGCACTTCCATTGGCATTTTTTCCAAATACTTCGGCAGATCCAGTCTTTCCGCTTATCGATAATGGGAATCCTCTGAATACCCCGGCTGCAGTTCCGCCGGTCACAACTTCACGGAGCGCGCTATGCAAGAACTTGATCGTTTTCTTATCCGCAGGGAGAGTTCCGAGCTTTTCAGAAGTGAACTTCTTAATAACTGTTTCATCGGTTTTAACAATCGCTTTAGCAACCGTTGGTTTCCAGATAGTTCCGCCGTTGGCGATTGCGGCATACATCTGGGCAAGTTTTAGCGGAGTAATAACTGTGTCACCTTGTCCGATTGAAAAGTTAACAGCGTCGCCGGCTCGAATCTTGTCACCATCTAGGCAATTTTCATAGGCGAGTTGAATTAGAAAAGCGGATTGTTGACTCTTTGGAGCGCGGGTTTTGTAGTTGCAATAAAAATCTTTATTTTGTGCATACCAAGACTTACGCCACTCGCGATCAGCAAGTCTTCCTGAAGATTCAGATGGCAGATCAATTCCAGTTTTTACGCCAATCTGGAATCCTTTTGCTGCATTATAGAAATAATCATTAGCATCTGATTTTGGCTTTAATCCGCCATCGCGTAGCCACTCATCGAATGCGATGCGATACCAAACAGTGTCACAAGAAATAGCGATCGCTCTCTTTAGCGAGATACGGCCTTGCGCCTTGCTTTCGAAGTTCTGGAAAGCGCGAGTACCAACAACTACTTCTGACGGGCAGTCATAAGTCCCATTTAAGTTATATCCGGCTTTCGCTGCCGCCACGACTGAGACCGCTTTAAAAGTTGATGCTGGAGCAAAAAGGCCTTGCAAAGGTCTAGATAGCGCAGGCACTCCAGCTTTTTCACTAAAGAGATTTTCGGCTTCTGCAACAGTTAAACCGCGCTCAAATGCATTTGGATCATAAGTTGGATACGAAGCAAGCGCCAAAATTTGGCCATTTGTTACATCCATGACGACGACTGCGCCACCATCAGATGGTTTGCCTGCTGCGCGCGCTCTGCGCACAGCATCAGCCAAAGCGCTCTCAGCCGATGCTTGTACTCGTGCATCGATACTTGTTACTAAATGATTTCCGGCGATTGGTTTGGTATTTAGGCTCGTACTCGTGACCGCTTCTTTACGATCCACAATAACCGTTTTAATCCCAGGAGTACCACGCAAGTATTCGTCATACTGAATTTCTAGACCGGCTTTACCAATTACTTCAGAACGGAAATAACTGCGCCCATTGGCACCTGATAAATCATTGTCCGTTAGAGGACCCACATAGCCAAGTAAATGCGCGCCATTTACGCCAGCATTACCGGGATAGTTACGAATTGAAACAGGTGTTGCCGAAACACCAGGGTATTGATCAGAACGTTCGACGATACGAAGTGCAATGTCGGCATCTGCTTCTTTAGTAATAGGAATTGGCTGAAATCGTGACCCGGTCCAACAACCTGCACGCGCACCTTTTGGTAATTCGCCACATAAGCGAGTGCGCTGATAAATATCTTCATATTGCAAATTTAATAAAGCCGCTAGCGCTTTCAGTACTGCAACTCCCTTGTCGGGCTGACGATCAATCTTGGTGCGATCAACCGTCACTGCAATACCGACTCGATTGAGCGCGAGCGGAACACCAGATGAATCAACGATCAAGCCTCTGGTGGCCGGAGTAATAACATCGCGGCTTTGAATGGAAAGTGCGGCATCGCGGTATTTAGGACCAGCTGCAACTTGTAAATAAAATAGCCGACCTAGCAAACCTATTAGGAGAGAGAAGATAAATATCTGTACCACCAGCAAACTTAACCGTGCGCGTTGGTTCATCCTCGGCTCTTCTCCTCGAAGAGCGCGCTGTGCATGCGCGTAACAAAGGGCATCAAGAGCGGCACTATCGCCACGGTCCAGAGTCCAGAGGCAAGTAGCGAAGTGAATATGTGTAGCGTGCTGCCTAGTTCGCCGCCAAACATGAGGCCAAGAATCAAATAGACCAATCTAGTAATCGGAACTGCAATGGCGACGATTACAACAAGAGAGACTGGATTACCGCGAAAGTTGTCATCGCCGTAACCGAGGTATGAAATAGAAAAACCTGCCAGGATCATGATTAACGTCCATTGACCCATCGGAGCTGAAGTCGTTTGCGAAAGATCCATTAGCAAGCCTGCGCCGAAACCAGTTAATGCTCCTAATTCAGGTTCTCCTAGCGCTGACCAGAGAAGTGTAAAAATCAAAAAGAGTGAGAACCCACCACCAAAAATATCAAATTGAGTTATCACCGACTCTTGAATCAAATAGATAACTGCAAAAATTGGAAATGAGATAAGAAATCTACGAGCGAACATTTATGGGGTTGGCGATTCTGAAGGTTTGGCATAAATAGTCACCGTTGGGACGGGAGTTGGGACGGGCCCTTTAGGAACTAGCGCATCACGTGGATCTGATTTTGGTGCACCAACGACGACCGCAACAACGCTAAGCGCAGAAAAGTCCACGAATAGTTTTACATCCGCAGTCTGCGTGATCTCACCTGCTGCGTTATCTACAGAAGTTACTTCACCAATTGGAACTCCGGGGACGAATGGGCGATTGTTTTGGCTGCCGCGCGCCAAAATTACATCGCCAACTTTTAAAGTTGTTCGGTTATCAAGTAACTGGAGCACCCCTTTGCTGCTTCCTTGCCCACTTAAAATTCCGATCTGTTGGCTCCCTGCTACGCGAGCACCCACTCGAAAAGCTGGATCAGTAGTAAGTTGAACTAACGCGCTGTTGGGATATGAAGCCTTAACGACACCGACTAGTCCAAGTCCGGATATCACCGTCATATTTTGGAGAACACCGTTATTTGTACCAGCATCGATTGAAATAGTCTGCGTAAAAGATGAAGTGGACCCGAGTGAGATAACTTTAGCGTTTACAACTTTGTACTTCGCTACTCCTGCTAAATCTAAAACTGATTTCAGTTGAGTGAGTTCAGCATCTGCGCTCTTACGATTTATCAAACTCTGGCGCAACTTTTCATTGTCAGCCTTTAACTTTTCTATCTCACCACGAGTGCGACCAAGGTGTGTGATATCCGAGAAGAAGTTGCCAACAGGTCTAAAGACTGTGGCGGCCACAGATTGAAAAGGTGAAATTGCACTTTGCGAACCGCTGCGCAGACCATTAATAACTTGCACACCACGCAAATCTAAAGTGATCAAGAAGAGCGAGGTAACGATTAAAGTGATTAGCAGCAGACGACCGCGGTTATCGCCGCCGTTTCGCATCTTTAAAACCTATCGACGTGGCTCAGAGATCAAAACCTTTTCAAGGGCTTCGAACTCTTCAATGCACTTGCCGGAGCCTTCAACTACTGCATCTAGTGGGCGATCGGCGATATGAATTGGCATTCCTGTTTCTTTGCGCAATCTTTCGTCGAGACCCTTTAGCAGAGCGCCGCCACCAGTAAGAACGATTCCGCGATCCATAAGATCTGAAGAAAGTTCTGGTGGACATTTATCAAGCGTGCTCTTAACTGCGTTGATGATCGCATTTACTGGTTCTTCCAGCGCTTTGCGAATCTCTGCAGCAGAAACAACAATCGTCTTTGGCAGACCAGTTGCGAGGTCGCGACCACGAATTTCAGCATCGTTTTCGCCCTGCAATGGGTAAGCAGAACCGATCGCCATCTTAATTTCTTCAGCAGTACGTTCGCCTAGAAGAAGTGAGAATTCGCGCTTAACCCAGTTAATAATTGATTGATCTAACTCATCTCCACCAACACGGATTGAGAGAGAAGTAACGATTCCACCGAGTGAGATAACGGCTACTTCTGTAGTTCCGCCACCAATATCTACAACCATATTTCCGGTTGGTTCGTGAATTGGCAGACCTGCACCGATAGCTGCTGCCATTGGCTCTTCAATAATGTAAACCTTGCGTGCGCCTGCTGCGTAACCAGCATCTTTAACTGCGCGCTGTTCCACACCAGTAATTCCTGAAGGAACGCAGACGACGATTCGTGGCTTTGCCAAGTAACGGCGACGGTGAACTTTCTGAATGAAGTAACGGAGCATGCGCTCGGTTGTATCGAAGTCAGCGATAACACCATCTTTTAGTGGACGGATTGCAACGATATTTCCGGGAGTACGACCAATCATCTTCTTCGCTTCAAGGCCAACGGCAAGAATTCCACCGGTGTCTTGGTTAACCGCAACCACTGAAGGCTCATTAAGAACGATGCCACGACCGCGCACATAGACCAAGGTGTTTGCAGTACCTAAGTCGACCGCCATATCTCGGCCAATGAATGACATTCTGTTGCTCATTTTTTACCCTTCAGTTATTTACTTGAACTTACTTACCGAAAAAAATCTCAATTTCGCGTGCTGCTGATTCTGGTGAATCTGATCCGTGCACAATGTTTTGTACAACCTTTGTTCCTTGATCACGAGCTAGATCGCCACGGATGGTGCCGGGCGCAGCAACAGTTGGATCAGTTGCTCCAGCTAGAGATCTAAATCCTTCGATCACGCGATTGCCTTCTGCAACGATTGCAACAATCGGACCTGACATCATAAATTCAACGAGTGGTTCGAAAAATGGCTTACCTTTATGTTCTTCGTAATGACGTTCAAGAAGTGCACGATCTGCTTGCATCATTCGTAATGCGGTAATTACATATCCCTTATCTTCAACTCTTGCGATAACTTCGCCGATCAATTGGCGACGTACGCCATCTGGCTTAACCAGGATTAGGGTCTTTTCGTTGCTCACTCGCCCAGTCTATTAGGCATCTGGGGGTGATGGCGCCACAGGTTTTTCCCCTGGTTTGCCTTGGGCCAATAACGCCGCACGCGCGGCCTCACCTTTGCGCCCCACAATTATCGCCGCAACCCATAACCCCATAAATAGCAGATTGATGATAGCCATCGATGGCACGACCAAGGAATAGCCCGCCATTGCAAATTGCAGAATTGAACCGAGGATCCAGCCCGAACGTTTCTTGAGTAAACGAATGGAATAAATAAGTAAAAACATAACAACAAACCCATAAATTATCGAAGAAGTTTCGTGGCTATCTTTGGCTAGCAACATCGCAAAACCCATAATTAAAAATTCCATTGCTAAAACAGCTGAACCAAGCACGCGCATTACTTATCACCGAGATCGGGCAATTTGGCATATTTCTTACGTACTGCAGTTCGTGCTTCTCCAACCGTCACGACCGAACCCGTAATCAAAATCGCGAGTGACTCATCACTTAGTGGTCGCACTGAATCTCTTACCGCGCGTTCGATTGCCGCGGGTAAAGTCTCTTCCGCAAAAACTCGATCTGCACCAAATACCTGATTTGCTAACTTGGTCAATTCGGCAACGCTCATTGAACGTTCAGAAGAGTTAGTAGTAACAATTATTTGATTCATGATTGGCTCAAGGGCTTGCAAAATCCCCAACGCATCCTTATCGGCCATCAGCGCCACGATGCCGGTGACATCATCAAAGGTGAACTCGCTCTGCATTGTTTCGGCTATCGCTTTAGCGCCATGTGGGTTGTGGGCGGCATCCAAAATAATTGTGGGGTCGCGGTGGATTACCTCGCATCGACCAGGTGATGTGACATTGGCAAAGCCAGCGCGGACGGCATCGATATCTAAATCTTGTTCTCCAAAGAATGCCTCAACTGCAATTAGCGCAGCTGCCGCATTGGACGCTTGGTGCTTGCCATGAAGCGGTAAGAAAATATCATCGTAATGTCCCCGTAAACCTGTGATCGAAATCAACTGACCACCAACTGCAATTGCTCGAGAATCTATCGAATATTCCAAACCTTCGCGTGCCACGTCTGCACCAACTTCTGCGGCGCGACGTAAGAGTTCTACTGCCGCCTCCGGAGTTTGCTGCGCCAGAACAACAAAACCTTGCTCTTTAATTATTCCCGCTTTGGTTGCTGCAATTTCAGCAATTGTGTTACCGAGATACTCCATATGATCTAGGCCAATCGGTGTAATCACTGAAACATCGGCATCAACCACGTTAGTGGCATCCCATTGCCCACCCATTCCAACTTCAATTACTCCAACATCGATCGGATGTTCGGCGAATGCGGCAAAGGCCAACGCTGTGATCGCTTCAAAGAAAGAGATCGGATTCTCAAATTTGCTATCCATTAAATCAAAGTAAGGGCTGACATCATTAAATGAGAAGATCAATTCTTTGGCATCAATTGGTTGCCCATTGATGCTGAT
>CAEZZY010000022.1_pt1 | contig 10585 bp, 11 predicted proteins | sample 7267031 | NCBI WGS metagenome assembly CAEZZY01 (sample SAMEA6813970, study PRJEB35770) | uncultured Actinomycetes bacterium | biome: Freshwater; feature: Freshwater reservoir; material: water | place: Czech Republic | collected 2016-08-15 | depth 30m m | reverse complement strand
GAGAGGGAAACACCCGGTCCCATTCCGAACCCGGAAGTTAAGCCTCTCAGCGTCGATGGTACTGCAAGGGTGACCTTGTGGGAGAGTAGAACGTCGCCGGACTTCTTTTATAAAAAGGGGCACTTTCACGAGTGCCCCTTTTTTATTTCTCAGGAATTTTTCTCGTACACTTAACGATGTCGCTTAGCAAAAATAAAATTTAAATAGAGGAGTTCAAAATGGATGATCGAAAGCCGCCAAGAAATTCGGCGAGTGGTAGTTCTTCGCGTCCATCCAGTCGTCCAGCTGCTGGACGTCCCTCCTCTTCACGTACTGCATCTGGCCCAAATAAAGATCGCCGTCGCGAAGATTTGCCGGCGCGAGGCGGTTCAAGTGATCGCCGCGGTGCAACGCGCAATGTCAGCTCGGGGCGTGAAGTCAGTGATCCACGCGGGTTTCGCGCTACCCCTCAAGATCGTGACCAATCGCGTATCCGTCCACGTATCTTTGAACCGGATATTCCAGATGAGATTACTGGCGAAGAGTTAGAAAAGAGCGTTCGAGCGGAATTGCTAAGTCTGTCTCCAGAAAATGCCAAAGTTGTTGCACGCCATTTAGTTTCTATAAATATTCACATGGATTCTGATCCCGAACTTGCCCACAAGCATGGCATCGCTGCTGCGCACCACGCCGGTCGCTTAGCAGTCGTGCGCGAGAGCGCAGGTTATGCCGCATATCGCGCTGGCCATTACGAAATTGCGTTAAAAGAGTTACGTGCTGCTCATCGAATTTCAGGCGATGTTTCGATGTGGCCGGTAATGGCAGATTGCGAACGAGGGCTTGGAAGACCTTTAAAAGCCTTGAATTTGGCTGGTTCTGATGAAGTTAAGCGTCTTGCAAAGCCAGAAGAGATAGAAATGCGCATTGTTGCATCAGGTGCGCGTCGTGATCTAGGTGAACTCGATGCTGCGGTCATAACTTTGACATGTAAAGAGTTAAAGACGGAGAACGAAGAATGGGCAGTTCGTTTACGTTATGCGTATGCAGATGCGCTCTCTGTGGCTGGACGTAAAGATGAAGCTCGTGAGTGGTTTGCTAAGTGCGCGGCGATTGATCATGATGAAGTAACCGATGCTGCGGAGCGCAGCGCAATTTAACTTCTCCACAGGTCGCTTTCTCCTGTCTTTAATTTGTCAGACCAGGTTGTAAAACTCTCCTCTAGAAAGTAGCCACCCGGCTGCTGCGATTCTAAGTAAATTTAGGGAGAATTCATGGCGACAAAGAGTGCAACTGTAAAAGCAAAGAAGATTGAGAAAGAAGTGATTGATCTATCGTTAAATGATCTTCTCCTACGTGGACGAGTCTCCGCCCCTGCAACTGTGAAAGAGTTACCGAGCGGCGATAAGGTCGTTGAATTCCGGTTGATAATTTCGCGGCTCGATCGCGAGGGCGTCGACACCTTAGATATCGCTGCTTGGAGTGGAAAGAGTCGTAAAACCGCGCTCTCGCTAAAGAGCGATGAGTGGATAGAAGTCAGCGGCTCGGTGCACCGCAGGTTCTGGCAGAGCCCGTCAGGTTTAGCTTCACGTTGGCAGATCGAAGCGACCGAAATTGCCCGTCTTTAGCGCTCAAAGGGAGCGCGCCCTCTTTATTGGATAGGCTTAAGCCATGTCTAAAGCATCGAACGATCTCTTTTCAACGCTACGCACCTATATCGCCAAGGTAACTGAAGGTGAACGATCACCTGCTGAAGTTGCCGCTGCAGTTAACTCATGGGCGCGAGAGAGCGCAGATGCGCTGAAGGCGAAGATCCATGAAGAAGTTGATGCAAGCGTTTCCAAGATGGGCTTTATTAAGCGCGATGAGTTCGATCGCCTTGCTGCTCAAGTTGCCGTCCTAAGCGGAAAGAAGGCGCCGGTGAAGAAGGCGGCTGTTAAGAAAAGTGCGGTTAAGAAAAGTGCTGTTAAGAAAAGTGCGAGAAAAACCACCACAAAGAAGAGCGTTAAGAAAGTTGTAAAGAAATGAGCGATTTTACTGCGAACGAAGCCCAAAGCGTTGACTCTGAAGTAAATCTAGTTGAAGAAGTCAAAGTTGAGTTGAGCGAGATTGATAACGCTGATCTGACAGAACACGCCGCTCGATTCGAGGCTCTGCACGGCAAATTGCAAGAAGCGCTAAATACCATCGATGGCCTTTAAAGAAAACTAGATCAAAGAGATGAAGACTCGGTTAGATGCAGAGCTGGTGCGCCGTGAACTGGCGCGCTCTCGCGAACATGCTGCCGATCTAATCGAATCTCGCTCGGTCTTGGTCTCCGGTATTCCTGCTACAAAACCTGCAACCCAAGTAGATGCTGAAACATCGATCACTCTTCAAGGCGATCGCGATGATTTTGTTTCACGTGGGGGACATAAGCTCGCTGGTGCGCTAGATGTATTTGCTGATGTGCAAGTTGCGGGACGCAACTGTTTGGATGCCGGTGCATCCACGGGCGGATTTACCGATGTTTTGTTGCGACGAGATGCGAAGTTAGTCGTTGCAGTCGACGTTGGTTATGGACAACTTGCTTGGGAGTTGCGACAAGATCCACGCGTGAAGATTTTAGATCGCACAAATATCAGACATTTAACTGGCGAAATGGTCGGCGAAGAGATCGATTTAGTCGTGGCCGACCTTTCTTTCATCTCGCTCTCTTTAGTTCTGCCGGCACTTGCAGCAGTTTCAAAGCCCAACGCAGATTTTGTTCTTATGGTGAAGCCACAATTTGAAGTAGGTCGTGAAAAACTGGGCGCAGGTGGCGTGGTTCGCGATCCAGCGCTGCGTCGTGCGGCAGTTATGGATGTTGCCGAATCTGCGTACGACGTTGGACTTGGCACAATGGGAATCGCCGCTTCTCCGCTTCCTGGCCCTGCCGGAAACGTCGAATATTTCTTATGGCTACGTCGCGGCGCTCCTGCAATTGATGGAGCAGCTGTTGATAAAGCGATTGCGATGGGACCTGCCTAATGTCACGTCACGCCATCTTCGTTATAAATCCATCGCGCGCCGAAGCAGTCGCTGCAGCAAAAGAGATTTCACAGATTTTATTGAAAGAGGGTTTCACTCTTTCAACACCTTCGGATGTAAACGTTTTAGGGATTTCGCAGATGATTCCAGATTTATTGGAGAGTGCGGAAGTAGTAGTCGTGCTCGGGGGAGATGGAACGATTTTGCGCGGTGCCGAAATCGCGCGTGCTCAAAATATTCCGATCCTTGGAATCAATTTAGGTCACGTCGGATTTTTAGCAGAGGTTGAAAAACCAACGCTTGCTGAGATTGCTGCAAGTATCGTGGCGAAAGGCTTCGTCACCGAAAGTCGTATGGTTTTGAAATATTCCGTTGTGCGCAACGGCGCGGTTATATCTGCTGGTTGGGCGCTTAATGAAGTCACGGTCGAACGTGATGGAACGACAATGGTTGAGCTCTTTGTGCAGATCGATAACCGTCCACTTTCTCGTTGGGGATGTGATGGATTGATTTGTTCGACGCCAACTGGTTCAACTGCATATGCATTTAGCGCGGGAGGCCCTGTACTTTGGCCAGAAATTGATGCTCTGGTTCTGCTACCAATTTCTGCACATGCTTTATTTGCGCGCCCGATGGTGGTTTCGCCGACTTCCGAAATCGTTGTTGAAATCGAATCATCCGATGCGCTCTTATCGGGTGATTCTTTACGTAAATTTGCGCTCAAAGCTGGCGATCAAGTGCATATAACTAAAGATCCATCTGTAATCAAACTTTCTCACATTAAACCAACGCTCTTCACAGATCGGCTCGTCGCTAAATTTAAACTTCCCGTTGAAGGCTGGCGCGGTGAGTGAACGTACTTATCTAGAAGAGATCTCCATCCGCAATCTCGGAATCATCGATCAATCAATTCTTGAACTCGGTAGCGGACTCAATGTATTAACCGGTGAGACAGGTGCCGGTAAGACGATGATTCTCACCGCACTTTCTTTAGTCCTTGGCGGCAAGAGCGATAGTGCATTGGTGCGCACTGGATCGGAACGTTTAATCGCCTCAGCGCAATTTAGTCTTCCAGCAGTAACAGCAGATTTAAAAGAGATAGCCGAAAGTTCAGGCACTGATATCTCAGAAGGTTCTTTGATTTTAACGCGAACAGTTAACAGCGACGGGAAGAGCAAGGCGGTCGCTGGTGGTACTACGGTTCCGGCGGCGACTTTGGCAAACTTTGCGGATCATCTAGTTGAGATACATGGTCAAGCGGCAAATCATCAGATTGTAAAACCGGCACGCCAGCGCGAGTTACTTGATCGTTTTGCGGGAGGTAAATTTTCGCAGGCTTTAAATTCATATCAAGAGATTTTCGCTGCCTACAATGAATTGAAGTCGCGTATAAAAGCTGCGCTAGATAACGCAAGCAAACGCGATCGGGAAGTGGCTGAATTAGAAGAGTTCCTACAAAATTGGCAGAAACTCAAAGCGGTGCGCGGTGAATACGCCGAAACTGCAAATCAAATTGCTCGCTTATCTAGTGTGGAAGATCTGCGCGCTGCAAGCGCTAGTGCGACCGAGGCGCTTTCGGATGAGTCCGCAGGAGCGTTAACAGTTCTTGGTGCAGCGCGTAGATTTCTTGATCTTGCTAAAGGAAAAGATTCCAAATTGGATGAAATTGCGGGATCGATCGCTGAAGGTTTCTTTCTTATCGATGATGCTGCGCGGGAGCTTTCATCGTATTTAACTGCCTTGGAGGCAGATCCGGGGAAGTTGGATGCCTTGCAATCGCGAAAGGCGGAGATCAACGCCTTTCTGAAGAAATATGGAAGTGCGATATCACCAGATGAGGATCTAGTGCTACTTGCTGCTCGCGCAAAGGGTGCAAAGGAAGCGATCGCAGATTTAAATGGCGGCGAAGACCGCATCAAGGAGCTGCAAGCAGAGCTAACTGGATTAAAGAACGAACTTTTGCAGAACGCGAATAAATTGACCGAGCTTCGCTCGGATGCTGCTGCCAAACTTTCTAAAGAGGTGACCTTAGAAATAAGTGCACTGGCGATGCCACATACGAAATTCTCAATCGCGATTACATCTCCTGATTACAAAGGGGCGTTGAAGGAATCTGATTTCTCTCTTTTAGGTTGTGATGAAGTTGCAATGCAGATTCAAGGACATGCCGGAGCGCCACTAATCGGACTCGGAAAGGGCGCAAGTGGTGGTGAAATGTCGCGCATAATGTTGGCGCTCGAAGTCGTCTTGGCACAAACGCATCCTGTTGGAACATATATCTTTGATGAAGTCGATGCAGGAGTCGGCGGTAAAGCTGCGATTGAAGTTGGTCGTCGTTTGGCAGCGCTGGCTAAGCACACACAAGTAATAGTTGTTACACATCTTCCACAAGTTGCCGCATGGGCTGATACACATTTTGTTGTAAAGAAGAGTGGCGATGGATCAATCTCGCAATCAGATGTAGCCAAACTCGATGAGAAAGCGCGGGTCGAAGAGATCGCCCGCATGCTCGCTGGCCTAGAAGGTTCAGCGAGTGCGCAAGAACATGCTGCCGAACTCCTAGCGATGCGCGAGTCAATTACTAGATAGCTGCTCCAAGATGATAGGTTTGTCTTCCATGAGCCAAGCGCATGTGACGAAACATATTTTTGTAACTGGCGGAGTCGCCTCAAGTCTTGGCAAAGGTCTCACCGCTTCGAGTCTGGGCAGATTACTTGTAGCCCGCGGAATCCGCGTGACAATGCAGAAGCTGGATCCTTATCTAAACGTTGATCCTGGAACAATGAACCCCTTCCAACACGGTGAAGTATTTGTTACAGATGATGGTGCAGAAACAGATTTAGATATTGGCCATTACGAGCGTTTTCTAGATCGCAATCTCGAAGGTTCTGCGAATGTGACTACTGGCCAGATCTACTCCAAAGTGATTGCGCGCGAGCGTCGCGGGGAGTATCTCGGTGAAACGGTCCAGGTAATTCCGCATATCACCAATGAAATTAAAGAGCGCATGAATGCGATGTCCGCGCCGGATGTAGATGTCATCATCACCGAAATAGGTGGAACAGTCGGCGATATTGAATCGCAACCATTTTTAGAAGCGGCACGACAAATGCGTCAAGAAGTTGGACGCGATAATGTCTTTTATCTACATATTTCACTAGTTCCATATATCGGTCCCTCAGGTGAGTTGAAGACAAAACCAACTCAGCACTCAGTTGCAGCGCTTCGAAGTATCGGTATTGCACCAGATGCGGTAGTCCTGCGCTCTGATCGTGAGATTCCGATGAGTATTAAGAAGAAGATCTCATTGATGTGTGACGTTGACGTAGAGGCGGTTGTAGCCGCGGTAGATGCGCCTTCAATTTACGATATTCCTAAAGTTCTCTTTAGCGAAGGCCTAGATGCTTATGTTGTGCGTCGCCTCTCCCTTGGTGGCCATGAAGTTAAGTGGGGCGAATGGGATGAATTATTAGAGAAGGTTCATCATCCAAAACATCAAGTAAAAGTTGCTCTGGTTGGTAAATATATTGATCTTCCAGATGCCTATCTTTCTGTTTCGGAAGCCCTTCGTGCTGGTGGCTTTGCAAATAACGCAAAGGTTTCAATTCTTTGGGTGGCAAGTGATGATTGCGAAACGCCTGAAGGTGCCAAGAAATCTTTATCGGGCGCTGATGCAATTTGCGTGCCGGGAGGATTCGGCGTTCGCGGTATCGAAGGAAAACTTGGGGCGCTGACTTATGCGCGAACCAACAAGATTCCAACTTTAGGACTTTGTCTTGGTCTGCAATGTATGGTGATTGAGGCAGCGCGGAATATGGCTGGTATTAAGGATGCAAATTCTGCAGAGTTTTCACCTGATTCTGGAACTCATGTAATTGCGACTATGGATGATCAGAAAGCGATTGTTTCGGGTAACGCCGATATGGGCGGAACAATGCGTTTAGGGCTATATAAAGCGACTCTTACCCCCGGATCGATCGTTGCTAAAACCTATGGCGCAAATGAGGTCTCGGAACGCCATCGCCATCGTTATGAGGTAAGTAACACCTACCGTGATCAGATCTCAAATGCGGGCCTGACATTCTCAGGAATGTATCAAGAGAGAGATCTTGTCGAATTTGTGGAACTACCTGCAGAGGTACATCCTTACTATGTGGGAACGCAAGCTCATCCTGAACTTCGTTCACGTCCAACACGTCCACACCCGCTCTTTGTTGGTTTGATTTCGGCGGCTATTGCTGCGAAAGGTTAATAATGTTAGTTGGCGTACCTAAAGAGATAAAAGTTCACGAATCTAGAGTTGCATTAACACCCGAAGGAGTCTTTGAGCTTGTTCGCTTCGGACATAAAGTTGTAGTTGAAAAAGGCGCAGGGCTCGGCTCGGCGATAAGCGATGAGGACTTCACTGCAGCGGGTGCGCAGATTGAAAGTGATGTCGCAAAGATTTGGGCTAGCGCAGATTTGATTTTGAAAGTTAAAGAGCCGATTGCAGCCGAATATAACTACCTGCGCGCCGGACAAATACTCTTCACTTACCTTCATCTTGCAGCATCTAAGGAATGTACGGATGCGCTGTTGAAAAGTGGAACTACTGCGATCGCCTACGAGACTGTCGAGTTAAATGGAAATCTGCCGTTGCTTGCGCCAATGAGTGAAGTCGCTGGCCGTTTAGCAGTTCAAGTTGGCGCATTCGCCTTGCAGAAACCAAATGGTGGTCGTGGAGTTTTATTGGCTGGCGTCCCGGGAGTTGCTCCAGGTAAAGTTGTTGTAATCGGCGGGGGAGTTGCAGGACTTAACTCTGCAGTAATCGCTATGGGCATGGGCGCAGATGTAACAGTTCTCGATCGTTCATTGCCGAGATTGGCGTATATAGATTCGCTTTACAACGGCAGAATCAAAACTCTCGCCTCGACTTTACATGCGATTGATCGCGAGATTAAACAAGCAGATCTAGTTATTGGGGCGGTGCTTGTACATGGGGCAAAAGCGCCAAAGTTGGTAACAAATGCCCAAGTGGCTCAGATGAAGCCAGGCTCAGTGCTTGTTGATATTGCGATCGATCAAGGTGGCTGTTTTGAAGATTCAAAGCCAACTACTCACGCCGAACCAACATTCCAGATCCACAACTCTATTTTTTATTGTGTGGCAAATATGCCAGGGGCTGTTCCTGTTGCATCTACATATGCACTGACAAATGCAACTCTGCCATATGCGATTGCAATAGCGAATAAGGGCTGGGAGCAAGCCATTGACGAAGATCCTTCGCTAGATCGGGGCTTAAACGTTCACGCGGGAAAGATTAGATATAACGCGGTTGCGGTGGCTCACGGTTATGAAGTTTGAAAGCGCGCGCAAAAGTTTTCTAGATCATCTGCAGATTGAACGTGGTTTATCGCCAAATTCGATTTCCGCTTATACCCGAGATTTAACAGCATTCGGCGGTTATCTCTCCGAGAAAAACCTTGATTTTGAAATGTTAAATTCTGCGGATGTAATGGAATATGAAATTGCTTTAAAGGAGAAGGGATTAGCTCTTTCTTCGGTCAACCGTGGCGTTTCTGCGCTAAAAACTTTTTATAAGTATCTATCACGAGAGTACGCGATTACAGATCCGACCACGGAATTGAGCGCTAATAGTCTTCCCCGCAAATTGCCAAAAGCTTTAACCATCGCTGAGATCACAGCCTTGCTGAATTCGACAGAGCGCATCGGCGATTTAACCGCGTTGCGAGATCGCGCGATTTTAGAAGTACTTTACGGAACGGGGGCACGAGTTAGCGAAGTTGTCGGGATCAATTTGGTTGATTTAGGTAAGTCGACAGTGACCGGAGATGAAGTCACTACTCTGAAATTGCGCGGTAAAGGATCGAAAGAAAGGATCGTTCCGCTTGGAAGTTTTGCCAAAGAGGCTATCGAAAACTACTTGGTGCGCTTGCGTCCGACTTATCTAGAGAAATCAAAAAGCAAGAAATCTTCCGCGCTATTTCTAAATTCACGAGGTACTCGGTTATCAAGACAGAGCGCGTGGCAGACTGTTATAGATGCAGCGGATGCAACAGGACTAACGGGAAAGGTTTCCCCCCATGTATTTAGACATTCGTATGCAACGCATTTGTTAGATGGCGGCGCAGATATACGTGTAGTCCAAGAGTTGCTGGGACATTCATCAGTAACAACTACGCAGATTTACACTTTAATTACTATCGATAAAGTGCGCGAGGCATATGCCAGCGCGCACCCGCGAGCAAATTAAACGCCGCGAAGTCTTCGGGCGAGAATACTTTGATCGCCCTTAGCTTCAAGATCAGCAACTATCACTGCGATGGATTCGCGAACGATACGACCGCGATCAACCGCTAGGCCTAGATCACCACGAAGAGTTAAGCGCGCTTGATCAATGTCAAAGAGTTCATCGGGGGAGAGATAGACAGTTATCTTCTCATCATGTCTTTCGCGACCAGATGGTGAACGATCAACAGTTGTGACGCGACGACGTGGAGTCGAACGCACACCTTTCTTTGTCTTAGGTGTCGCTGTTACACCGATTGGCTTAGAAACTTCTTGCGCTTCTTCAACCACTTGGCGTACAGCACTTAGCGCTGGTGTATTTGCGCGGAATAATTCATCCGCACCTGGCAAGCTAGCTCTACGTGTCATCGTGCGCCTCCTCTGGCTATTAACTCACGGGCAAGTCTGCGATAAGAAGCAGCACCGCCCGAAGATGATGCATAACTGGTAATTGGTTCACCGGCAACGGTTGTCTCGGAGAATCGAATAGTTTTGGCGATGATTGTCTCGAAGACATCTTCTGGATATTTCTCCAGAATTGCCGTTAAAACTTCGCGATTATGTAACGTCTTCTTCTCGTACATCGTCGCCAAAATTCCAATCAAATTAAGTTCAGGATTTAAGAAATTCTTTACCTTCTCGATATTTCCCTTAAGTTCGATAAATCCATGCAAAGCAAAGTATTCACATTGCAACGGCACTATTACTTCATTTGATGCAACCAGTGCGTTAATTGTTAGCTGTCCCATAGTTGGCTGGCAGTCGATCAAGATAACGTCGTAACGATCTTTTAATCGAGCAAGTGCGCGCTTTAAATATTGTTGTCCACCGATTTCGGCACCGAGTGTGGTTTCCGCTGTACCGAGGTCACGGTTTGCAGGTAGAAAATCTAAGTTAGCGACCGAAGATTTCAAGACAATCTCATCGATATTTGCATCCGGTGTCATAAGCGCGTAGTAAACGGTATTCTCTAGCGGAAGAGCATGAGCGTTAACGCCGAGACCTAATGAGAGTCCACCTTGTGGGTCGAAGTCGACCAATAGAACGCGGCGACCAAGTTCTGCAATGGCAGCCCCTAAGTTAATTGTGGTCGTTGTCTTACCAACGCCACCCTTTTGATTAAAGATTGAGATGACCTTTGCATCGAGGCCTTCAACTGGTGGGGCTGGAATGCGGAAATTCTTCGGTTCTCGCCCAAGGAGGGTGGCGGTAGTTGCCACATCATCATCAAATGTCGATTTAGCGTTCAAGCGAGAAACCTCTTTCTGTTGGCGCGACTCTACGCTCCGTGCGCAGTTTTGAGCAAGTAACG
>CAEZZY010000020.1_pt1 | contig 10882 bp, 13 predicted proteins | sample 7267031 | NCBI WGS metagenome assembly CAEZZY01 (sample SAMEA6813970, study PRJEB35770) | uncultured Actinomycetes bacterium | biome: Freshwater; feature: Freshwater reservoir; material: water | place: Czech Republic | collected 2016-08-15 | depth 30m m | reverse complement strand
TTTTGGGATTAGTCAGCGCACTCTTTAATCGCCCATCTGGAACTTCAAGTTGGGATGCCTCAGAAAAGAGCCTTCGCTTATCTATTTATCCTGTAAAAAAGTTTGAAAGTCCGATGTTAGTTGAAGGCTCCAGCGTTACAGGTTGTCTGGCAGTCGATACGGGCATTTGTTACCAGCGAATCGCCTTTGCTCAAAATCTACGTTTCGCGCTAGATGTAAGAATTCCGAAAGTAATTACTGGCTGGCTAAATGGCCGTTTAGAAAAACCAGCTGCATATACCGAAACTTACAACGATGATTATTCGGAGTTAATTGTTGAAGCTGACCCGCTAGAAGAGATCATGACTGGTAAGTGGCTTCCAAACACTGGCGCTGTTTCCACATATTTAGATGAATCCAAACGTGCTCTGACCGCTGGAGTTGGTAAGAATTTGGATATTGCTGGGGTTGATCCGGATGACCAGAACTCCGTCCGGTACTACTCATCTATGGCTACTCAATTTAACAACACTGCTCTTACAAACAGCCTATCTTGGCGCTTAAATACGACTTCCAGCGGAGCACAAACATTTGCGTCGTCATGTCAAAAATCAGATGGCGTTCAAGGAATTGTGACTAGCAACGCTTCAGTATATGAACCCGGATCTCCCAAGTGGGATGGCAATGAAGGAACTTTGGCATATAAAATTGCTGCTCCAACTTACAAATCAGATGGTAAAACAGAAAATGTTGGGCGATACGCATTTACTATGCGAGCCGATTTGATTAAGTGCGTATATGGAATGTCTAAGCTTCCGGCATATGCCAATATCGAAGTTACATATGATGGTTCGGGGGAGAAGAAGACTGCAAGCGTAATACTTGGCTCCAATAAGGATTGGGTAAACTTGCATGCAGATAACTTCACCTACACCGATGCTCCACCAACTGTCAGCGTTAAGTTAGAAGGTTGGGTTAAATCAACTTCGGCAGTCGCGCCCAAATCTCCAGTCAATCCCGGTAATCAGGCAACAGTTCAGCAACCCCCGGTTCCGGCTTCTGGAAAAGCAACAATTACATGCATTAAAGGAACAACGAAGAAGCAGGTTACTGGAGTCAAACCACAGTGCCCTAGCGGTTACAAGATGCAAAATGCACCTGTTGCGCAACAAGCAAAAATCACAGTTACATGTACTAAAGGAACCACCAAGAAAACTGTCACCGGAGTGAAACCTCAATGCCCGGCGGGTTATAAAATGAGCACACCGACTCCAGCAAAAAATCCAGCGGCACCTGTGCAACCAGCGGATCAAAAACCAGATTCACCGGCCGACATGCCAGTACCGCAAGCCCCAGCCGGACAACCAGGAGTTCCAAATCAACCTGGCGCACCTCAATTTGATCCAAATGCAGATATAACAATCACATGTACAAAAGGTACGGAATCTAAACAAGTTACAGGCAAGTCACCAGTGCAATGCCCAAGCGGTTATCAGATGAATCCAATGGGACCAGGACAACCAGGTGCGCCGGGACAGCCATTAGATCCAGTTCAACCAGGACTTCCACAGCAACCAGCTAAGTGAAGTAACCTCACTCCCATGCCTAAAGCAATGAAATCCACAGAGCACCTCAATCTTGCAGATGCGCTTGAAGTTTGGGCTAAACGCCACCAGGTTTCTACAGATCCATATGTTGTTCGTCTAGCAAATAGCCTTCGCACAAGACGCGATCTTGCAATGTGGGCATCTCTAAATCCGATGGAGTTTCTGCCAAACCCTGAAGTTCACAAAATGCGTTCGGTTGAAACGATTGCGCACTTTCTTGCAGTTGTTCGCAACAGCATCGTGTTTCTTCCAGTGGCGCTAACTTGGATCGCAGTAAGTAAAGCAACAACGGCATTTGCTTTATATACAAGCAAAAACTCGATTGCAGTCGTTAACTTTCTTGAATTTTGGCAGAACGGTTATGGAGTCCTAGCAAAAGAGTGGACTATCGGCCGGATTGCCTTTATCGACTTTGCATTGATTCTTGTCGTGATTTTTCTTACCTTGCTAACCGCTTACCTTGGACGTCGTAATCAAAATCTGCGACAGAACGCGTCGGCGGCCTTGGATGCAGAACGCACCACGTTAGCATTAGATATCTCTGCATATTTATTTAGTAAACAGTCTGTTACTCCGTTGTCTATGACTGCCAGCATGGCCACGTCGCTTCGCCAGTTGCTCAACGCCACTGATGCCCTCGATAAGAGCACTTCGACGCTTGAAAAGAAGTTCAAGGAGCTACCTACTAATCGCGAACTTCTTTTGGAGATCAAGGCGATTAAGAACGAACTCTTTAAGAAGCAGAAATAATGCGCGCGCGATTTACACCCGAAGAGCCAGAGGATGCCTCGCATCTGGCTGGTTGGATGTACGCCGATTTACTGTTGGCGCTAATGGTTATATTCCTTGCCACTATTTCGTTTGTTCCAAATTTTGCCAACTCTAGCTCTTCAGTGACTACACAAATTAAGCAAATATCTTCCGGATATAACTACAACCGAGGCCTATCACTGGTCTATAACGGGTTTGATTCCAAATTGATCATGAGCGATATCGCAAATTTCAAAGTAAAAGAAGGTCTGCCTGAAGATGCCGAAATTATCTACGCACAAATTCTGGGCGGTTTTGATGTTAAAAAAGAGAGCGCTGATAAAGGAAAGTTACGTGCTCTCGAATTTAGCTTGAAACTATCGCGCGAGAATCCGGAGTTGTTTTCAACTGCTGCAACAAATCTGGGTTCAAACCTGCTATTGAAAGAGAACGAGATCGCTTTACGTTTAACTTTCGTTGCAAAGATTAAATAAAGCTATAAACCCAGAACTTGGGCGACGGTTCCAATAAATGGAACAATAACAATCAGCTTTCCGTAAGCAGCTTTATCTTCGATGCGCTCTAGCGCAAGACCAGATTGAACATCTAGCGAACCATCGTTCTTGGCACGAACAATTGCTAGGACTGGTGAGATAGTTGAATTATTGGAATTAAAAAGTATCTTGTTGCCCACCGCAAAATCGTTGGCCTGTTTGTAAACCACAATCCCGGATGAAGCTGACCCAAGGGCATTTTTCAAACCTGAGTGCGGATGGGAGATTCGAATATCAAAGGCGAAAGCAATCAGCAGTATGGCAAGCACTGCGCCGATGATTTTCTTCATGGAAGGAAGCATAAGGGAAATTATTTTTTCTTCGTAGATTTAGCAGGTTTAGTAGCGACTACTTTCTTGGGTGATTTCTTAGGTAAATCGATGGATTTCTCAGCCTTGCTAGTTAATTTTGCTAGCCATTCGTCGATATCAAGGTCAGATGTGAACTCTTCAGGCTCATTCTTAGACACGCGAGTTACCGGCTTCGATACTTTTTCAAAGAGAGACTTGAACTTGGCGATCAACGATGCAATATCAACCTTAGGAAGGGTTATCCCCTCAAACTTTCTCTTGATTGATGACGTGGCTTGAACCTGGCTGGCTTCAGTTGGTGCAGCAAGAGAGCTGGCTGAGCTCATGCCAAGCATTAGGCGGTTGGTGCGCGAATCAGGGCGACCAGTGCCTCGCCAAGTAGCAACTTCGATAATTGAGCCGTTAGACATCTTTCCGATGACTAACTTCTGACCATCAGGCAGATCGATTACCAACGGTGTTTCTGAAATTGGCAACGGAAGATTGGTCACCGTAGGTGAACTAGTTACATCTCTCTTTTTAGCCATTTTCTGCTCCTTTTATATTCATTCTGTTATCTCCACGCCGATAGCCGGGTTGTCTTTGGCTGCAACGCCTAGCTTTGGACTTCTATAGAGGTCTTCCATCAATAATCCACCCGAACCATTAATTTCATCGGCAAAGAAATCTGTGCCAGATCCAGCACCTGAGAATTTAACGCACGTTGAGTCTCCTCTTGAAATTGCGTTTCTATTTACGGTTATCGCGCCGCCCGATGCTTTTACAACTGAAGTTGTACAAAGCAATGTGACTTTATTCAATTGACTGCAGGCCAAGGTAGGCAAAATCTCACCGTTTGTTTCGCACGGGAATTTAGTTACATAAATTTTTACTTTCTGCGTAGCTGGGCACACAGGATTGATGTCGCTAACTTTTATCGATTTCAATTTGAAACCTTCTGGAGTAAAGAGGCTACCGATATCTAATTTCACGGAATCGTCACAACCATTTAACGAGACTGTGCCATTTGCGTACCCGAGAGATATTCCGCCATCTGCGCCAGTTGCGCCAACTGGACCTTGTGGGCCGGTTCCGCCGGTTGCGCCAGTTGCGCCGGCAACACCTTGTGGACCAGTTGCGCCAGTTGCGCCGGGTAATCCTTGAACTCCTGGAACGCCCTGAGCACCTTGTGGTCCTGCTTCTCCAGTTGCACCGGGTGCTCCAGGCATTCCATCAACACCATTCATTCCAACAAATCCATCACGACCAGCAACACCTGCCGGACCCGGAGGGCCTTCCGGTCCTACAAGAAGGGCAAGCACCTGATTTATATTTCCCGCACTTGCATTTGTTGAACCTAAGAAAAAGTTTTGTAAACCGTTTGGCGCAAGATCGGCACCGTAAGCGATACCGATTCGAGAGAGAATTAAAATTGCTAGAAATAGAGTCATCTTCTTCATGAGATATCGACCATTTCTCGCTCTTGTATATCGCTCAAGGAACTATAAATGGCATGTAACGCTAAGGGAATAGTCGCGCCAAGCAGAATTAACTTTCCCTTTTGAATCGCATCAAAAGGGCTACTTTGAATATAGATGAAAATTCCTGCTGAAAGGGCTGTAACGAGCGTTGATTCAATGAGGATGTTGCGAGGGATCCTCGCTAGCGATGCAATCTTTGGGCTAGCAAAGCGCACTTGCAAGAGAAGGAGCGGGAAGACGAAGAAGAGCGAGCAAAGGCCTGCAAACCAGATCGATTCTGTCCAGATATAGGAAACTCCCGCAAAGAAGAGTGCAAGAACAATTAGCGCTCTGGGGGAGATGATTCGGGTTAGACGGATTGTCTTGACCTCTAGATTAGAAGGCGTAAGCAAAGAATGGCGCTCAACCATAATCTGAATTTGTTCTTTTAATAGGAATGTTATTCCAACCACGATTGGTAGATCGATTCTTGTATTAACTAAAGGTCCGATGCGATCGAGCAGGCTTACGAGTAATAACTCAGATGAGTAAAACACAGCTCCCGCAACAAGAGCAGAAATAATTAGCGGTAGATATTTATGAAGTCGTATCGGAAGGTTCTCTTTGGTAAGCATCTCGCGATAAATAGAAGCCAGCAATCCGGGTGCAATCCATGCCAGCGCAATTGCCATTAGAGCACCGACTGAGCGGACAGTGCTTATATTTCCCTGCATTGTCTGCAATATTGAAAAACCGGTCGCAGCAGTAAAGCCTGAATACGGATCAAAGATTCCGATCATCGCCGCAATTAGAAAGAGAAATATTGGGATGTTAGGAATACCTAAAGTCGATCCCGCAGCGATACCGATATATGCACCAAATATAAAAGTCGCTATCGGAAAGAGCGACCAAAGGGCTGGGCTGATTTTATGGAAGAGCTCGCCCTCTTTCTTAATGACATGCTTAAAGAGTGAGCGCTGCACCCCAGAGACTGCATTACGTCGTAGGCGATAGAAGCTGGCGATGGCTGGTGAAAGTGACACTTCAGTCTTTGCCTGCAGATATGACATCTCTTCGTATCGTCTAATGCGTAGTGTTGAGAGAGTTGAGAGCACAAAGATTAGAACGCTAACCAGAATTAGCAACTGGATGGGAACTCGAAGAATGTCGAAGTAGGCGAGTTCGATAATTTGAATACCGGCAACGACATTGGTTTCGCCCTTCTTGCTAAGCGTTTCAATTCGATAAGCCCCGGTTGGTAGATCGTTTGGCAGAATAATTGAATAAACTACATATCCATCTTTATTAGGGGTACTACTTGCTAGATCCAAGGCGTTATTTGCACTATTTACAAGGCGGATCTTCCATGAAGCCTGATCGGTATATCCACCCAAAACAATGTTCTGCTCTTTACCGCGCTCCCAAGTAAGCAGCGGGATATCTGCAGCCGCCGAATGAGGCGCGGCTGTAAATAGGGCGAAGACTGCCATCGCACCAGCGATTATTTTATTCCGCATTTTTCATCGCATCTATTACGAGCCATAGCCCAATAATTGTTGGAACGATTAGGAATAAAGCTTTACGCGTTAGGAAATTTCCAACAAATGGAATGATCGCAATAACCACGCCATTAATGTCATTGAGCATAGGCTTCTGCACATCGGGAGCCTTATTAGAATCTCCCTTTACGATGAAGCCAGTCTCGGCACTGCCTCCAATAATTCGGTGCGAGAAGATTCCAACTTCTCCACCGTTGAAGCGTCGTGCGGTGTAAGCAATCACATCGCCTTCGACCGGCGCTTTATTTGATGGGGGAGTAGTAATAATGATGTCACCTGGATTAATAGCAGGCTGCATAGAACCAGTTAAAACTATTCGCGCCTTAACAGTTCCAGTGAAAGAAAATACTGAGAATGCAATTACAACCGCGGCAAGGGAATAACCGATTACTCGCAAATATCCATAAAGTTTCATAAAGGTTGACTTTCCCTTTACTTCAACTCGCTCAGCGGGAGCTTCTACAAAAAGTTTTGCTTGGCTTTGGGTAACCTCAGTTGGCGTAATTAACGCAGTTTCTTCGCCGGCTGAAGTTGTAATTGTTAAGAGAACTTTTGAATCGGGATGAAGTGAAGTTCCTTCAATCCATACCTGGTTATTGGAACCTTGAGAGAATACTTCGCGACGGTTATTCGACATAAGTATCTCCAAATTAATTAGGGAAGAAAGAAGGCTTCCTTAATTAATTTTCAGTGCAATCGCCAGCCGCGACACATTGCTCGAATCCAAATGTGTCTTCTTGGGTTTCGATAACAATCTTGCGAACATCATTGCTTGGCAATCTTCCGCTTAAGAATCTAACCGTAAACGAAGCTGAATTATCAGCTGCAACGGAAGCTAAGCCGGTGGCCGGCGAATAATCCTGAGTCATTGCTGATGTGAGGGCATATCCGTCTGCTACAAGTCCAAGCGACTGACTTAAGCGACATGAAGGTTCATCATCTGGACAACCGTTAGCCCACCAAACGTTCACAAGTCCCAATGAATTTGGTGCGCTGTATGCGAGGCGCTTTGGGTCAGGAGAAGAAGAGTCGTAAACCTTAATCACAAAGTTCATATCTGAACAGTCATCAGGGATGTCAGATATTTGAATTTCGCTTAATCCAAAAGTTCCTGTTTCGCTATTTGAAAAAGCAGAGATTGGAGTAACAGTGATTGATTTTTGCCCACCACCGCAGTAAACAGATTCCTGAACACCTTGACCAAATTCGATAGCCTGATTGGCGTTGATAGAAATAGTAGAAGCGAGCGTTGAGCCAATACCTAAAACAGCAACGAGCAGCCCAAGTCCCAAGATAGCTTTCTTAGATTTACCGGAGGCTGATGGACGTGATGGTCCGTTACCGAGATCAAGTATCGACATTTATTTCATATCCCTAAGAGTTAGACGATTCGACGGTTACGTTTTTTACGTTTATTGATCCTGGTGTTCCTGTTGCGAGTGCCTGAGTGAAACGATATGAAAGCGAACTAGAAGTGACCTGAAGTTTTGCGCTTTTACCATCTGACTGACATCCGGAATCTGTTCCGTATACGCAAAAAACTTGCAAAGTTCCTGTGCTGTTATAAGTCTTAATTGTGAAGTACTTGTTATTACAGTTGTTTGGCATCGTTGTAACATCAATATTTGAAATATCTACACCTGTAAAAACGAAATCTGTTGATCCAACATCGTAAGCAGTACCAAGAGATACAGTGATGTCGGTGTCGCACTGAACAGAGTTAGCAACACCTTGATCTAGCGCAATTGTGTTATCACTGTTAATAGTCAGGGTTCCAGATGCGAGCGCAGTGCCAGCACCGAATACAAGGGCAACGAAGGTAACGAGAATTGCCCCGCGACCTGATCGCTTGCGTGCAGACGTTGACTTCTCAGCGTCATCGAACTTTAGGATCTCCATTTATTGCTCCTCTTGTATTTCTCTGTTTGTAGTTAAACATCTGCGCCTAAGCCGTGTCACCCTCGCATCTAGCCCTTTCGGGCAAATGTGGGGGATAACCGAACCTCTACAAAGATGTGGTCTGGATGTTTAGCCTTCCGACTGAATTAGCGAGAATTGCTGAATTTACGAATGAGATCGTGAAGTCAGCGGTGTTTAAATCTTTGTCAATTACATATAGGGATGACGCTATGGATGAAGTTAGGTTGCCAAAGTTATCAATTTGTAATTTAACTTCAGTGGGTCCAGGGCATGCAAAATCGGAGCAAAGCCCTGATAGGCCATCCACGCGATACATGGGAAGTGGGTTGTTCTCTTCGTCAACAGCTGAGATTGTAAATTCGGTACCGGCACATGCTTGAGTATCTAAACTCGAAATTGTTAAACCAGTCAGTGCTGAAAGACCTTCGGGGGCGCCGTTTTCTCCAGTTGCACCGGCAATCATATTTACGCGAACCCAGTCATCACAGGCGGCGATTTGGTAGATGCCCTGTCCATATTCGACGGTGGCGTTAGCGTTTGTGAAAGAGATATTGCCGGCAAAGATCGATGAAATACCAGTAACAATCGTGATTAGCAGACCGAAGATTAATTTTGGCATCTGTAATTAACCTTGGTTCGCAACGGTTTCAACGGTGGCGCGACGAACTTGCTGGCCATCGATATTTACTAAAGATGCTGTCGGATCAAGGTAGAAAGTTACATCGGCAGATGTGTTTGAAAGCGTGCTTCCGTCATAGACCGAAGTTCCTGAGACATTTAGCCCAACAGATGCGGCCATCGCACCACCAATTGGCGCACCGATACCGGTCAAGTAAGTAAGTCCGAGTTCAGTTGGATCTCCGATATTTGAAATCGGGGTTGTGCGGGGGATTGAAACTTGAAGAACGCGGGCATCGGGCAGTGAGCCCAAGACGATTTCAGAACTTGAGCCATCAATTAAACGAAGGCGCAATTTCTTGCCGGCGCATGAAGATAAATTCAGATTTGAGATAGTCGCAGTGCGTAAGCGAAAGAAACCAGCAGAAGGATCTTCAGGAGTTGGCTTGGCATGCCACTCTTCGCCAAGGGCTACAAACACCGTGTCATCGCAGGCAATAGCTTGCTGCGAACCTTGACCGAATTCGAGAGCACCACTTCCAACGGTCACGCTGGCGGCAAAGGTGGATAAAAGAAACGGAACAAAGGCAAGTACCGCGGTGCCAAGGATTACCTTGTTCCGATACTTTCCTGTGCCACCAAATCGCGACTTTACGCTGCCGCTCAGTGGTGAATGTAAACCGCTCATTAATCTCCTAATTTCAACTTACTTTGCGAGCCTAACATCGCCCTTTTTCATGTCTAGACCAACATCGAAAGGATTTAGGTTGATTATTCGGTTATTACTTGGGTTGCCTGCACCACATAATTTCTCATTAGTTGTTGGTTCAGAGACTGCCACGAATCTCAATTGCAGAAATTTGTTAACTACGCTTCCCGAATTTGAAAATACTTTCAAACCGTTGAGCGTATTAATCGTTTGAGCAACGTATGCACTTGTTCCGGTTATGCGTAAATCATTCGTAAAGTCGCCCGTGATGGCATCGAGAACGTTCGTATCCACTGCGTTTTGCGCTCCAGCATCAAAGCGCAAGCTGGGAGATGAGATACATGCGAGTACGGCCGCATCAGAATTTAGACTCATAGGCGTTATGAATGCCGATTTAGCGCGTGGATCTACATGTACCGAGTTGGTTATGCGTATTGCGATATTTTGTTCTTCGAGCGCATATGCAGGAACCTTTGAACTCGAAGCGCTCGGAGTTGGGCCTGGCGACAAATCAGGCGTGCTCGGTGAAGATGTTGGCGGCGTGCTCGGTGAAGATGTTGGAGTTTCTGTGGCACTTGGCGTAGGCGTAGGCGACATTGAAGTTAAATCAGGCGAGGTAATTGAGTCAGAGGCAGGAATTACATCCGATGCCAGGGATTGCGCAACGAAAAGTGCGCTGAGCGTAAAAGCGATCGCTGCAGCCCACGTTCGTGAAACTTTTCCTTGCATGGTGTGAGGGTATTACTTGTTGAATCGTGCGCTATAAAAGTACGAGTAATAACCGAACGATTTTCCTTTCGGGAAAATCCACTTATTGGCATTTGGCTTAATCTTCCAGTTATGAAACTTGCGCCTAAAAGAGTTATCTCACTTGCCCTTGCATTTTTGATTGCAATCTATGGCTCCATATCGCAATCACAGCAGGCTTCTGCGGTCGCACGTGGCGCGGACTTCACCATCACAGTCAGTGATTTACAGTTCATTTTGCAGCAAATTCGAGTTGCCGAGTCGCACCGTGCAATTGAGGCGACATCTCCTGCTGTTACTCCGAGCATAAATGTTCTAGCCGCCGGAAGAACACTTTCTGATCCACGTGGTCCGAGCACCGCGGGAGTAGCACGCACAATTACAGTTTCTACAGCGTCCACCCGTGTATTAAGCCCTCTATTGCCAGAAGGTTTGCGTCAAACAGATGGTCGAAATAACAACTTAACCGGTAACGGATTTTCTTCTTGGATGGGTTTTGGATACATCACTCCGGTTACTTTGGGTAAATCTGCGTGGGGTGCAGCAGATACGGCTTTCCCTCGCATCGTCGCTCCATCATTTAAGCCAGGTTATGAAACTCGAACCGGAAACGTAACCGATGCTGCGCCACGCACAATAAGTAATTTGATTTCTGATCAATCATCCACAAACCCTGCAGCACGCGCTGC
>CAEZZY010000019.1_pt1 | contig 11554 bp, 10 predicted proteins | sample 7267031 | NCBI WGS metagenome assembly CAEZZY01 (sample SAMEA6813970, study PRJEB35770) | uncultured Actinomycetes bacterium | biome: Freshwater; feature: Freshwater reservoir; material: water | place: Czech Republic | collected 2016-08-15 | depth 30m m | reverse complement strand
GGCAGAGTTTTAAAGAAGCGGTTGATGTGGTGAGCGTGCAACAAGCGCTGATTAACTCTTGGAGTTCTCGCACCTGGGAGAAGGTTAAAGATTTAAGTCTTTAAACCAATCTAAAGATTCAGGATTGGCGAGAGAGTTTAAGTTATTAATCGCAACTTTGTTAACTGCATTAGCCACGGCAATTTCCACAAGTTTGTTGCTCTTGGTACGTGGAAAATCTGGTGCTTGCAAAATAATTGCCGGCACATGACGCGGACTAGCCTTGGTTCTTAGCGCTGATTTAATCTGGTTGCTTAACTCTTCAGTTAACACTTTTCCTGCGGCTAGCTTCACAAAGAGAACAATTCTTGTGTCGCCTTCCCAATTTTGGGCGATCGCTAGCGACTCAACAACTTCCGCGAATTCTTCAGTTATTCGATAGATTTCCGCGGTTCCGATACGTACACCACCAGCATTTAAAGTCGCATCCGAGCGACCATGCATTACATATCCGCCCTCAGCGGTCTTCTCTACAAAATCTCCATGTGTCCAGACATCTGCAAATCTTTCAAAGTACGCAGATTTAAATTTAGCGTTGCCAGCATCGTTCCAAAAATAGAGTGGAACTGACGGGAAGGTGTTGCGACAAACCAACTCGCCTTTCACACCAATTTCTGCCACGCCACCATTTTCAGAAAATACTTGAACATCTAACCCCAGCGCCGGTCCTTGAATTTGGCCGGCATAAACCGGCATATTTGGAACTCCGAGCATGAAACAGCCACAGATATCGGTGCCACCAGAAATCGAAGCTAAATGCGCGCTTGAAGAGATATCTTCGTAAATATATGCAAAACCTTCGTGGCTCAAAGGTGAACCAGTTGATGCAATCGTGCGCAGAGCTGGAAGTGAATGACTTTCTTTTGGGCGCAATCCCAATTTACGAATTGAATCAATGTATTTCGCGGAAACTCCCAAAAAGGTAAGTTGATTTTCCGCTGCAATATCAAATACGCGTTCCGGATTTGGATATAAAGGATTGCCATCGAACAACACGATGCCAGCACCTGTTGCTAGCCCCATTACTAGCCAGTTCCACATCATCCACCCGCATGTTGTGTAATAGAAAACTTTATCTTCAGGCTTTATATCTAAGTGATATCTCTGCTCGCTTAATACTTTCAACAGCACACCTGCAGCGCTATGGACGATACATTTTGGTTTACCTGTAGTCCCAGATGAGAACAAGATAAAGCCGGGGCGATCAAACCCACCCGGAATTGAAATCTCCTGGCTTGGTTTAAAGCCTTCCAGCCAATCGTCAAAACTTTGATAAGCACTACTTGGGCTGCCGATGGCGATAACTTTCAAAAGTGTCGGCAGTTGCGCCACTATTTCAGCAATTTTCTCTGTGCAATCAATTTTCTTACCATTGTATTGATAGCTTTTAGTCACCAGTAAAACTTTGGGTTCGATCTGCTGGAATCGGTCTAAGACTGTTGCTGTTCCAAAATCTGCAGATGTGCTTGAGAAAATCGCGCCGATCTTTAGCGCACCTAATGCAAAAAATACAGTTTCGGCTACGTTAGCAGCTATCGCCGATACGACATCGCCTTCCTTTACGCCGATTTCCTGTAAGCCAGCAGCTACTTGATTCGCGATCTCACGTACTTGTTTCCGTGAATATTCACGCTTGGCTCCCGCTTCACTTATTTCAGTAATAAGGATTTGCTGATCATCACCTTTAAGCAAGGTGTCACAAATATTTAAGTGCGCATCAGGAAAAAATCGAGTTTTTAGAAAAGTATCACCGATGATGCCTTTATCCCCCAGGCTTCCGATGACGCCGCTATCTTCAAATACATAGCGCCAAAAGGCTTCTCTATTTTCAATGGACCATTTATGCAGGCTCTGGAAATCTCTTACTTGCGCATAACCTTGCAGCTTTGCAAGCGCCAAGTTATTTGAAGCAGGCTCCCACAACGCTGGTTGCATCGCTTAGGGGCGACCCATTACTTCAAAGGCGCGTTCAAATACCTGCGCAAAGGCGATTGATTGAGAATGTGGCATCAGCCAACCTTCTCCCCCACGAATCCGACGTGACATCGAATCAGCCATTAATTGGTATGGATCACAAGCGGCAAAGTTTTCAACAGTAACTTTGCCATCGATTTCTAACTCCAAGGTGCTCACTTTATTGTGTGAATTAAAGGCATCATTTCCGGTTAATGAAACCCGTCCTTTAGAGCCAATTACATCTAAGTAAAGAGTGCTCGGCGTATTCATCGAAGTCACCGCCTCGGCGTGTGCGCCACCGATATCAAAGGAGAGTTTTACCGTTTCGTCACAACTTCCGGGATGCCATTTAACATCGGCCTTGATATTGCTAACAGGTGCAAAATCCATCAACCAAATTGGTGCGGCAACTGAATATGGACCGAGGTCGTAAAGTCCTCCGCCGCCTAATTCATAAATTGCACGAATATTTTTGGGATCAAGTCCGTCGTAAGTAAATGCGCTACGAATTTCTTTCACCTCGCCGATGACTCCAGAATCGACGAGTTCTTTTAAACGCAGAGTTCTTGGATGCCAACGATTCCAGCTCGCCTCCATGAAGATAAGTCCTGTTTCATTTGCTACCGCGATTGCTTCTTTAAGTTGTGCCACATCCATCGCTGCAGGTTTTTCGCAAAGCACATGTTTACCCGCGCGCATCGCCTTAATTGACCACTCAATATGCAATGAGTTGGGAAGTGAAATATAAATCGCCTCAACCTTGGGATCGGCAAGTAATTGATCGTAATCTGTGTAAACCAACCCAGACGGTGAAAGAGATTTTCCGCGTTCTAGATCTTTGGATCCAACTGCGTAAATTTCACCTTCTTGCGAATTTAAGAGCGCTGGGTAAAGAGCTATCTTTGCAATGTAACCTGCCCCAATAAATCCCCAGCGCACTTTTTCCATATCGGTGACAATACTTGTAAAAATGGTAATCGCCAAGAAGGTCTAAGATGGCCAGTATGAAGATCCAAAAGTGGACCGCCCGCGATACTAAAAAATGTATCGTCATTCCCAGCGATTTAGACCATAAATACTCGCGCGGGACGTTGGGTGTAATTACCGGATCCGCGCAATATCCGGGAGCAGCCGTTCTCACATCTCGCGCTGCAATTGCTACTGGCCTCGGAGTACTCCGTTTTCATAGTTCATCTGGTTTGGCCCACCTTGTTCTGCATGCAACACCAGAGGCGCTAGTTCAACCCGGAAAGGTTGATGCTTGGATCGCTGGTTCTGGCATCAGTGATAAACGATTTAGCGATTACACAACGTGGCTGCGCCATCGCTGGTTTAAATTAATAAAGTTGCAGACCGTTCCCACGGTTTTAGATGCCGGAGCACTTTACCTCGCTGGAAAACTTTCACAGCCAACTCTGATAACTCCACATGCTGGTGAATTAGCTAAATTACTGAGCAAACGTGGGATTTCAGTTACATCAGAAGCCATCGAATCAGATCCGCGCAAATGGGCGGTCAAGGCGAGTGAATTTCTTGGCGTAATCGTCTTGCTTAAAGGTGCGCTCACAGTCGTTGCAAATGGCAAAGATTTAATTGAACTACCGAAGGCAACTCCGTGGCTGGCAACTGCCGGATCCGGTGATGTTTTAACAGGAATTATTGGTGCACTAGTTGCTACTAATTACATTGAAATTTTAAATGATCCAAATCACTTATCTAAAGTTGCAGCAAGCGGTGCATTCATTCATAACTTGGCTGCTGTAACTGTATCTAAGGATGCCCCCATATCTGCTACTTCAATAATTGAATTTATTCCTGTCACGCTGCAGAAAATTTTAAAGTAGGGGTAGCCCCACAATTGTTTTTAGTTTTTGTTTCACAACGCGCGTGCTGCTAATCAAGGCTACCTTTAGGGGTGAACAAATCTCCCACCGTTTTAGTTGCAAGTGATGACGCATTTGAGTTAGCAACTCTTAGCGCAGCACTTCGAATGCAATCTATAAATGTTGTGGCTGAAGCTCATACCGAAGAGATCGCTCAAAATCTTTATAAATTTCTTTCTCCTGAAGTGGTGCTAATTGATCTTCAGTTTGCTGGTGAGGAAGCTCTTGCTCTTGTAAATAAATTCCGGAAAGTAAATCCGCTACTTGGTATCGTCTTGATGACTGCGTGTCCGGACCTGCGTTTGTTGGGCCTGGAAGAGAAGCAAATACCAATGGGTTCACAAGTTATTTTGAAGAAATCAGTAGCTGACCTATCTGTCGTAAGCCATGCAATTACAAATTCTGTAACTGCGGTAGCAGAGAAGAAGAAGATGTCCTGGATCGATAGCCATGGTTCCCTGCACGAAAATGCCTTCCATTCTGTATTGAGTGATTTCACCGATATTCAAATTGAAACTTATCGTTTACTTGCCAGGGGGCTAAGCAACTCAGAAATTGCAAAGGAGCGATTTGTAAGCGAAAAATCAGTAGAACAAATCGTCGCTCGTATCGCACAACATTTACGAGTATCTCCTGACAGGGCGCAGAATCTGCGCGTTGTATTAACTGGCGAATATTTCAAATGGATCGGCTCACCGCGCCACTAACCAAGAGTGCTAGAGCCAAGCCAGTAAAGTGTGCGCCATGGCTGCGCAAATCTCCCTCGCTGATATTCGGAGCCGCTGGAATGAAGTGCTTGATCATCTAGAGCGTCAAGACAGAATCGCCTGGATCGCATACTTTGATGCCCGACTGGCTGGCTTTGACGGAGAAAAACTCTCCCTTGATTTCTCAGATTCCCGAAAATTCTCCGGTGGTCATGAATACTCCCCAACCCGAGAAAAGTTGCAGAACGCTTTGATCGCATCAATAAAATCTGTCCTGGATCTTGAAATAATGATTGAAGAGATCTAATGAAGCGCATTGTTTTTATTATCGTGATGAGCCTTGGTTTCTTCTCATTGCAAATAATTGCATCGGATGCGGCTGCTTCTAAGATAACAATGTCTCTTCGCCAGACTCCTGGTGGTGCAGAACCAATCGTGACTTTATACGGCTCGCTTAAGCCTGCTAAATCCGGTGTAAAAGTTTCGGTACAAATTCAGTTAAATGGAAAGTGGCAGGATACGCGTTTCTCATCTAAAACTGCTCGTGTGGGCACCTGGCAAGTAACCGCGGTCGCAACCGCTCTCGATGCCAAAGTTAAGTACCGTGCCAAAGCAAAAATCGGGAGTAAATACATTTACTCAAATATTAAATCAATAACAGTTAAATCATTACCGGAAATATCTGATGCCGCATCACTTGCAGTAGTTGATCAATTCGGCCCTGGAGGAAGAATTCATGGCGCAGATATAAGTCGTTGGCAACACCCCAATGATGCACCGATAGATTTTGCCAAGATGCACCAAGCGGGCTTGCGATTTGTGATGATCAAAGCATCTGATACGCGCGATGAAGCCGATGCGCTCTCCCTTAAATATCTGATTATGGATCGTTCTGCCGCACAAGCTGCTGGTATCTATACCGGTTTTTATCATTATGCAGTTCTGCCAGATGTGAAAACAGACGAACTAGTTGTCATCGATGCACAGACTCAAGCCCAGAAAGCGCTCTGGCGGCTCGGTGCATTGGGTGGATATAACGAACGCGACTTACCTTACGCATTAGATTTAGAAAATAACTGCGTGCGCCTGTCGGGAAAGACTTGTGCCAGATATCTTCCTAAATCACAAATAACTTTATGGGCAAAGACCTTTCTGAAGATCGTAAAAGAGAAGACTGATCGCACTCCGATTATTTACTCTTACCCGAGTTTTCTAGAAGGTGCGATGGTGCGCGATGATGAGCTGCGCCAATATCCATTGTGGCTTGCCCAATATGCGATTAATCCAGCAGATCCTCTAGCCCAACCAGGGCTAAAGGATGGCGGTTGCTACGTGCACTCGTGGACTACCGCCAATTGCTCTTCTAACTGGACTGTTTGGCAATACACCTCTTGCGGTATTGCTCCAAAATATGGAGTACCAAGCAATCGCTTAGATCTAAATGTTTTCCGGGGAACTCCATCGACATTTTTAGATTTGATTAAGGGGCGCTGGATCCCTGAAGTCATCGATCAAATGCCAAAGAATGAAATATCTTCTTTAACGTATAAGAACGTAAAGTTCTCGACCGCAGATAAACCAGTGAGTTTAGAAGTAGATGTGACAAGACCAGATGGTCGACCAGTTGTGACTGGCACTGTTCGCTTCTACGTTAATGCGCTTACACCAATAAATCCCAAGCCGACGCAGACCGTCGTACGAGCAACCAGCGGTTCTTGGAAGTTAAGTATCAAGGGGATTCCTGCTGGTTTATGGACCGGAGACATCGGTTTCGTTGATGCGACAGGTACACATGCTGCAAGTAAATTACCCATCGAATTAATAATCGGCGAGGCTATTCCAGTTTCTCCATCGCCAACTCCAAAACCAACTCCGGCACCGACTAAGAAACCAGTAACGGATGGCTGCAAGAATCAGATCAAGAATTAACTTGCGAAAGCAATTTTGTTAAAGCGGCGCGTTCGCTCTTCAGTAGTTTCATAAATTCAGCGACCGAGCTCTTCTTCGCGGCGGCATCCCAACCGAGAACAGGTGCAATCAGCGAAGCGACGGGCATGGCTAATGACTCCCCTCCATCACTTGCTTCAAATGCGATGCGAGTGCGGCGGGATAAGACATCGTCAACGCTTTGTGCGCCTTCATGAGTTACCGCATAAATAACTTCAGCTTTCAAATATGGAAGCTCAGGCGATAACTGTTGCGCCAGCTTTTTATCTTCAGTAATTATGGCTAGCACTTCATTTATTAGAGAACCGTAACGATTAAGCAAATGTTTGATGGCGGATTCAGATAAACCGCTTAGTTCAGATAATTGCGCGCTCTGCTGTTCCAGCGCGAAAAAACCATCTGCGCCGATAATAGGCAATTTTTCGGTTACTGATTCCGCAACGATGCGGCGCAGATCGTTCACCGCCAGGTCGATTACATCCTTACCCATGATGCGATACGTCGTATATTTTCCGCCTGCGATGCTGACAAACCCTGGGACTGGACGATCTACGGTGTGTTCACGTGAAAGTTTGGTTGTGCTTGAACTAGAAGAATTGGCAACCAATGGGCGCAATCCAGCATAAACGCCGATAATTTCTGATGACTTAATTTTCGGAAGCAAGACACGATTTGCCTGCTCAATAATGTATTCCACATCTTCTCGAGATGCTACGGGGCTAGAACGATCAGCTTTATATGGAGTATCTGTTGTTCCAACTATCCATTGATCTCCCCATGGAATTATGAATAAAACGGAGTCAGTAGTCTTTAAAATTATTCCCGCTTCAGACTTTATGGCACTCTTTGGCAGAACTATATGAGCACCTTTGCTCATTGCGACTTTATATCCCGGTTTGATTCCGAAGTTCTCATGGAGCTGATCACTCCAAACTCCTGCGCACATCACTGTAACTTTGGCAGATACTGTGATTTTTTTACCAGATGCCAAATCACGAACCTTCGCTCCAACCACTCGTTTACCTTCGCGCACCAATTCTTCACATTCAACGCGAGAGGCGATAACTGCGCCATGTCGTGCAGCTGTGCGGGCAATAGAAAGAGTATGACGAGCATCATCTACTTGTGCATCAAAGTATTTAATCGCACCGTTAATCAAATCACCACGTAAAGATGGTGCAATTTCTGCGATCTTCTTCTCGCTCAAATGTTTATGCCAGGGCAGCGCGCGCTGAAACCCGCGCAATATGTCGTATAAAGCCAGCCCAGCACCAACATAGGTGCGCTCTCTATATTTTTCGTGAAGTGGATATAAAAACGCGACTGGCTTCACCAAATGTGGCGCAAGTGTTGTGACCATCAACTCACGTTCATGCAGGGCTTCGCGAACCAACTTGAAATCGTATTGTTCTAGATACCTGAGTCCACCATGAATTAACTTGCTTGATCTACTAGAAGTTCCCGATGCAAAATCTTGGTTTTCTACCAGGGCAACTTTTAATCCACGAGATGCCGCATCTAAAGCCGCACCAACGCCAGTTACTCCCCCACCGATTATCAAAATGTCGAAATCTTCGGAGGCCAGTGATTTCAGCGCACTCACGCGCTGTGCAGGATCTAACTGCGAAGTAAACACTTTTTTTCTCGCCCCATACTGTTTTTTACTTGGTGGTTGTAGGCTTAAGGATATGTCATACATAGCAAGTCTGGATCAAGGAACTAGCAGTACTCGTTGCATGATCTTCGATTCTTCAGGCACCGTCGTGGCCATGGCCCAGAAGGAACATGAGCAATTCACCCCCAAACCTGGTTGGGTAGAACACGATGCAGGCGAAATATGGCGCAGTACCCAGGAAGTTATTGGAAAGGCGATTGCATCGGGTGATATCTCCCCCAATGAAATCAAAGCGATAGGCGTAACAAACCAACGCGAGACAATCGTTGCATGGGATGCCCAGACCGGAGCAGCTCTGCACAAAGCCATCGTTTGGCAAGATACCCGCACCGCAGATTTCCTAAATGGATTAAGCGCTGAGGTAAAAGAAGATCTCATAAAGCGAACTGGTTTGGCTATCGCGCCTTATTTCTCAGCGAGCAAGATACATTGGCTATTAAATAACGTTGACGCTGTAAAAAGCGCTCGAGCTGCAGGAAATTTGCGAGTTGGCACAATTGATTCTTGGTTGCTCTGGAACTTGACCGGTGGCGTTCACATCACTGATGTAACAAATGCTTCGCGCACCATGTTGATGAATTTGCAGACTTTGGATTGGGATGCAAATATCCTTGAAATTTTTGGAATTCCCCGTGAAATCCTCCCCGAGATTAAATCATCATCAGAGCGCTATGGAGTAACCAAGTCTGATGGTCCATTTGGAGCAGAAATTCCAATCGCTGGAATTTTAGGAGACCAACATGCTGCGATGGTCGGGCAAGCGTGCTTTGAAAAAGGTAGTTCTAAGACAACCTACGGAACCGGAAATTTCGCACTATTAAATACCGGTACAGAAATCGTGCGATCAAAGCATGGGCTGTTGACTACCGTTTGTTTCAAGTTTGGCGATCAACCTGCTCATTATGCGCTCGAAGGTTCAGTTGCAGTAACAGGTTCGGCAATCCAATGGCTCCGTGATGAACTACAGATAATCAATAACGCATCAGATATGGATTCTTTAGCTGGTTCGGTTTCAGATACTGCTGGTGTTTATTTTGTTCCAGCTTTTTCCGGTCTCTTTGCGCCGTATTGGCGCAGTGATGCCCGCGGCGTAATAGTTGGCTTAACTCGTTCTGCAACAAAAGCACATTTAGCGCGCGCCACTTTAGAAGCCATTTGCTACCAAACTATGGAAATCATGGATGCGATGGCTGCAGACAGTGGGGTTGCGCTAACTCAAATGCGTGTTGATGGTGGAGTCACCGCCAGCGAACTGTGTATGCAATTACAAGCAGATGTAATGGGGATCGAAATTATCCGTCCGTTAATAACTGAAACCACCGCGCTAGGTGCGGCATATGCAGCAGGACTAGCGATCGGATATTGGGAATCCATTGATGAAGTCAAAGCCAATTGGCGCGAATCAAAACGGTGGAAGCCAAGTAAATCTGCAGAAGATCGTGCCACGGGTGCGGCGCGTTGGAAGAGCGCAGTGCAACGCAGTCTCAATTGGGTTGAGTAACCCGTAGAGTTACCCCTTATGAGCCCGGTAAAGAAAATTAGTGCAGGAGTTACACGTACTGATTTACCTATGGCCGATGGACGCACTATTCGTTACTACGACACCCAAGGACAAGTTCGCAGCGCTAAAGATCAACGTCCTAATGAAGAACAGCCAGGGATCGGTGAACTTCGTTTAGATCCGCTAGTAAATGAATGGGTAGTCATGGCCGCGCATCGCCAAGGTCGTGTCTTCTTGCCACCTAAAGAGTTATGTCCACTCTGTCCAACAAATGGTGAACTATTAACGGAAATCCCTGATTCAAATTATGAGGTAGTTGTCTTTGATAATCGTTCTCCTTCTATGCGTCGTCCTGAAGGCGACTGGGCGATTCCAGATATGGTCGGAACCGAAACTGATCCCGGTACTGCCGCCGGTAAGTGCGAAGTTATTTCCTTTACCGATAGCCACCAAGGTTCATTTGCCACGCTTACCCCACAGCGCGTTCGCGTTTTGCTAGAAGCTTGGATTGATCGCGTACGTGAACTTTCACAAGAGCCATATATCCATCACATCGCACCATTTGAAAATCGTGGCGAAGAAGTTGGAGTAACGCTTTCACATCCCCATAGTCAGATTTATGCCTACTCATATATTCCACCTCGAGTGCAAAAAATGCTGGCAGTTGCGCAGTTACATTTTGAAAATACCGGTCGCGTGTTATTCGATGATGTCGTCGCCCGCGAATTAAAAGATAGTGACCGCATCGTTGCTAAAAACGGCCATTGGGTTGCCTTTGTTCCATACGCAGCAAGATATCCATTTGAAATTCATCTCGCTCCGCTGCAACCAGTGCCAGATCTCGCTGAACTTTCGCCCGAACAAGCTGATGCATTTCCCGAAATTGCGCTGGAAGTTATGCGCCGGCTAGACGGTGTCTTTGGAATCGAAATGGCTTACATCGCCACCTGGCACCAAGCGCCAGTGCGTGAAGGGCGCGATTTACTGCGCTTACATTTGCAGATCACAAGTGTGCGGCGCGCGCCAGGAAAGTTAAAGTATTTGGCAGGAAGTGAATCAGCTATGGGCGCATTTATTATGGATTTAAAGCCAGAACAATCTGCGGGACAATTGCGAGAAGTGGTTATTCAACCGCTGTAACGGATAAAACTTCTACGCCACCGATCGATCCAAGAACTTCCAATAAATCTGTGGGATCAGAACCCGGCACAGCAACTGTTACATCATCGAAACCACGGCCACCTTCAGATTTAACGACAACTAACCCTCGGATATCGCCACCGGCTGCGCCGATAGCAGAAGCCAATAGCCCAAGTGATCCTGGTCTATCGGGCAACGAAAGTTGTAAACGAAAGAGCGCCATAAGGAAAGGTTACCTCGTCCTTTCCAACAATGACATTTCAGTACTTGCGTGAGCCATCAATTAAACCGCCGGGGCCGATCCGAGTGTGACTTTGTAGCTCTTGCTTGAACCGCTTGGCAAGGTTACGACCACGGTGACGACTGCACCTGGTGCATAAGAACGAATCTTTACGATCGCTGCATCACGGTTATTTATCTTTACTCCATCAATCGAAGTAATGATTGAACCGACAACAATGCCAGCTTTCTCGGCACCTTCACCTGGAGTCAATTGCAGAATCTTGGCTTGGGTATCTGCATTCATATCATCAAATACCACACCTAAGACCGGACGAGTTGATTTACCAGTTGCAATAATTTCATCAATCACGCGCTTTGCTTCATTTATTGGAATTGAGAAACCAAGTCCGATACTTCCGCTGGTCCCACCTGAAGTTAAGGTAGCGATTGCGGAGTTAACACCAATGATGCGACCTTGCGTATC
>CAEZZY010000017.1_pt1 | contig 12151 bp, 16 predicted proteins | sample 7267031 | NCBI WGS metagenome assembly CAEZZY01 (sample SAMEA6813970, study PRJEB35770) | uncultured Actinomycetes bacterium | biome: Freshwater; feature: Freshwater reservoir; material: water | place: Czech Republic | collected 2016-08-15 | depth 30m m | reverse complement strand
CTGCTCGTTAGCCCCATTTGATGTCATAAAGATAAGAATAAGGGTGTAAGTTAAACCTTGTGCACGTCGTGATTATGGGATGCGGTCGAGTTGGTTCTTCATTAGCCACCGAACTTGAAGCTGCAGGACATTCTGTGGCAATTATTGATCAATCACGTGAAGCTTTCCGCCGCTTAGGACCTGATTTCAAAGGACGCACCATTTCTGGAGTGGGATTTGATAGAGATACCTTGCTAGAGGCAGGAATTGAAACTGCTGATGCGTTTGCTGCCGTAAGCAATGGCGATAACTCGAATATCTTGGCTGCACGCGTGGCTCGCGAAACTTATGGCGTCGCTAATGTGGTTGCTCGTATTTATGATCCAGGCCGTGCAGAAATTTATCAACGTTTAGGAATTCCAACTGTCGCAACTGTAATTTGGGCTACCGATCAGATCTTGCGCCGCTTAGTTCCAGAAGGTTCTCGTTCAGAATGGCGCGATGCAAGTGGGGCAATTCAACTTTGTGAGATGCATCCACATAAAGGTTGGTTCGGAATGGCTATTACAGAACTTGAAGCAGCCACGGGCGCTCGAGTGGCATTTATTACACGCCTAGGCGAGGGTCTTATTCCAGATCCACACTCAGTTCTGCAAGAAGGCGATTTAATTCACGTCACAGTTCGTGACGAAGATATTCGTAAAGTTGAAGAAATATTTGCCCGCTCTCCAGGGGATCACTCATGAGAATTGCAATTGCCGGAGCTGGAAATGTCGGTCGCGCCATTGCGCGCGAACTTTTAGATAACGGCCATCAAGTTCTCTTAATCGATCGTGATCCTAAAGCGCTAAAGATGGAATCTGTGCCTGATGCTGAATGGTTAATGGCGGATGCTTGCGAAATCACAGCGCTAGATAAAGCGGTGCTCAATAACTGCCAGGTTTTGGTCGCTGCCACTGGAGATGACAAAGTGAATTTGGTTGCATCGCTACTTGCTAAGACTGAATACGGTGTGCCACGTGTGGTTGCTCGTATCAATCATCCTAAGAACGAATGGCTCTTTGATTCTTCTTGGGGCGTTGATGTAGCCGTATCGACTCCCCGAATCATTTCTGCACTCGTAGAAGAAGCTGTAAGCGTTGGTGACGTGGTTCGTTTATTCTCTTTCCGTAAAGGTCAGGCGAACCTGGTCGAATTAACACTGCCTGATTCTTCAAGTTGTATCGGCAAAACTGTTGAAGAGATTGCTCTTCCCGATGATGCATCCTTGGCTGCGATAGTTCGAGATGGTCGCGTCATTACGCCAACTCCTACTGATGTATTTAGCGCAGGAGATGAATTGCTCTTTGTTGCTTCCGCGACTGCTGAAGGTCTGATTAAATCTTGCTTTATCTCTAACTAATTCCCTTGAATCTTGGTGGTCGGTACGCTCTTTAAAATCATCCAAGATCCATATGCTGTTGCAAGAAATAGCGGATAACCCATCGCTAGATTTACAGTTCCCAGCAAATTGACGTTTCCGCTTCGATAAATTGGGTACTGCACTGCAATCCGTGTGAAGAACATTAAAACCCAGAGCCAACTAGCGCGCTTATATGCACGTGAACGAGCGGGATCTTTACGCCAAGCTAAATTCTCGCCCAAGATTGGTCCAAGTACGAGGCCAAGTACGGGCCAACCGATTAAATTAGCGATCAAATAAACGCTGCCATAACCCAAATTGGTTAGTAGTTTTGGAATATATAGATCACTGGCATTTCCGGTGCGGTTAGCAAACCATGCACAAATCAAAGAACCAATCAGCCCAGATATTGCATGCTGAATCGTAACTTTCTTGGCCAAGCGAATAATCGTTAGGCAGGCAGAGATTATTAGTGATGCAATTAAAGCTTTTCGGAGATCATCGGCCAAGTTAAATACAACCAGGAAGATAACCGAGGGAATACCGGAATCAATAAGCCCCTTCTTGCCACCAAAGGCAGAGAGAATTTTCTCTTTATCTGATCCGTTTGAGTCGATAGGTAAATTGCTCATCAACGCCCCGTAGATCCAAAACCGCCAGTACCACGTCCTGAACCTGGCAAAGTTTCAACTTCAATAAATTCTGCACGTTCTACTTGTTGAATAACTAACTGTGCAATTCGATCGCCGCGCTTAAATGAGACGCTCTCCTTGGGGTCATGGTTTATCAGGATTATCTGCAACTCGCCGCGATATCCCGCATCAACTGTCCCTGGTGAATTAACCATCGTGACGCCGTGCTTAATAGCCAATCCAGATCGAGGATGCACCAACGCGACATAACCATCTGGAAGAGCAATAGAAATTCCGGTGGGAACTAATTTGCGCTCCCCCGGTGCAAGCGTGACATCAACTCGTGCAACTAAATCAGCGCCGGCATCTCCACCCTTTGCGTAGTTCGGAAGAGGTAGATCCTTATCTAATCGCGTGACTAAAACTTTTACTCCCATTATGGATTTATCTCAAATTCCGGATCTACAAAGGCCAGAATCTCAGGCGTCTTGGATATATGTTCTAAATATTCTTTTGGAGCATTCTCTAAAAAATGTGACATTGGAACTATTACAAATAGCGCCGCTGCTCTTACTGCTACTTCTCCTTCAGGTCCACCGAGACGTCCTTCCGCTGCGGTATAAACTTTACGATTTACTTGACCCGTAATCCGCGCGGTGATGTGCAACTTGGTGCCGATTGGCACAGGTTTAAGAAAATCTGTTTCTAACCGCGCAGTTACTGCTGGTGAGCGAATTAACCACATCAATTTGCCAAGGGCTTCATCAAAGGCAAGAGATAAAAGTCCACCATGTGCCAGACCTGGTGCGCCTTGATGGTTTTCAGTGACGGTAAATTCTGCAGTTAAATCAGCGCCTGCTCCAGCTTGTGCAACAAGATGAAGTCCTGTGGGATGTAACTCGCCGCAACCAAAGCAATGACCAAAGTGCGATGGAATCTTTGTACCAATTTCCGGCGCTTTTGGATGGCGCTCAGGAATGACCGCGCCTTCGGGAGGGGTTGTGCTCGCAACGCGACTCATACTCCCACTTTACTTCATCTAGACTCCAATGGTGATATTCAAAGAAGTTCTTCGCCCGCCTATTTGGGTACTGGGCTTTATCTATTTTCTTTTTCTATCATTGGTGATCGCAATTTGGGCAGCCTTTGATACCAAGGCAGCGGTTGCCTCATTAATTCCCGCGACGATCGCAATCATCTATATCGCCTTTGCGATGCGTTCCACCATTTCATTTGATGGAAAAGAACTAAGGATTGATCAAGCTCATATCGATATTAAATATCTCGGAGATATAACCATTTTGGATTCTTCGGCGATGCGATTATTGCGCACTCGCGATGCCGATCCCGCGGCATTTCTTGCGATCAAGTTCTGGGTACCCACTGGTTTAAAGATTCAAGTTTTGGACCCACGCGACCCAACGCCATATTGGCTTATAACGAGCAAACGCGGCGAGAATCTCGCCGCGCTGCTGCAAAACTCAAAAACTCTTTAGCTGCACTCTTTACATACCGCTTTAGCGCCTTCGCCTTTAGCGAGTTGTGTTATGTGGTGCACCAAGAAGCATCGTGAACAGGTAAATTCATCGACTTGCTTTGGAACTACGCGAACTGCGAGTTCTTCTCCTGATAAATCTGCACCAGGAAGTTCTAGCGTCTCGGCAGCTTCTGCTTCGTCAACATCAATTTGACCGGATTGAGCATCGACTCGCTTAGCTTTGAGTTCCTCTAGCGACTCCTCGTGGAGTTCCTCATCCGTCTTGCGGGGGGTGTCGTAATCTGTTGCCACTGCTCTCACCTGCCTTCCATAAAATCAAAAAACCATCTCTTTTAAGATAGTTCGTATACGGGCGCATACTCGCGCATTTACTCAGTATTACCCCTTACAACCAACGGCGTGTCGCATATATTCCCGAATTTCTAAGGCGTAAAGGGGCTATCTCTCGTTAAAGGAGCGCTTCTTCAATCGCTTTTGCTAATCCACCATCAACTAGAGCGCGCATCTGTGTGCCTGTCTCCACATATTCTTCGCTGATAATTTCACCACGTTCGTGTACTGCGCTGACTAAATCACCGCGTTCGTATGGAATCAAGGCATTTATCTCCACATTTGGATGAGGAAGAGATTTTTCAATTGCTCGGACTAATCCATCTATTCCAAATCCGGTTCGAGCTGAAAATGCAAAACTATTCTTCTCTTTCCTTAAAATTTCCATAACTACATCAGGGTCTGCCGCATCGACCTTATTGATCGCAATAATCTCGGGGATATCACCGCCGCCGATTTCTGTGATTACCTCACGCACTGCTCTAATCTGCTCAAAGGGATCAGGGTGAGAACCGTCTACAACATGCACGATTAAATCTGCACCAGATACTTCTTCAAGAGTTGATTTAAAAGCATCAATCAACTGGTGTGGCAGATGGCGCACAAAACCGACGGTATCCGAAAGCGTGTACACCCTTCCTTCTGATGTCTGTGATTTACGAACCGTAGGATCAAGAGTTGCAAAGAGCGCATTTTCAACTAAAACCCCAGCATCGGTTAGCTTATTTAAGAGCGAAGATTTACCTGCATTTGTATAACCTGCAATAGCTACAGATGGGATATTAAAGCGCTTACGCTCTTGTCGTTTTGTGTCACGAGAAATCTTCATCTCTGCGATCTCGCGACGTAACTTCGCCATCTTGTCGCGAATTCGGCGACGGTCTGTCTCAATCTTGGTCTCACCTGGACCACGTCCGCCGATACCAGCACCGCCTGCTGCTCGTCCACCAACTTGGCGAGAAAGCGAATCACCCCAACCGCGCAACCTTGGCAGCAGATAGGCGATCTGCGCTAATTCAACTTGGGCTTTACCCTCTTTGCTCTTGGCATGCTGAGCAAAAATATCCAGGATTAGCGCGGTGCGATCTACGACTTTAACTTTTAACTTATCTTCTAATTGACGTAGCTGCGACGGTGAAAGTTCGCCATCGCAAATTACTGTGTCCGCTCCAGTAGCAACAACTATCTGTCGCAACTCAATCACCTTTCCAGAACCAATATAAGTTGCCGGATCTGGTTTATCGCGCCTTTGAATTAACCCATCTAATACTTCTGATCCAGCTGTCTCGGCGAGAGCTTTTAATTCAGCGAGAGAATTTTCAGCCATTTCTGCGCTGCCTTCAGTCCAAACACCAACAAGTACAACTCTCTCAAGTTGTAGTTGGCGATATTCCGCTTCGGAAATATCTTGAAGTTCAGTAGAAAAACCTTTTACGCGTCGGAGCGCATGGCGATCAGCCAGATCTGGTTGAGATGAGACTTCGAAATCACTTTCATCGGCATCAAAATCTGCAGCAACTCGTGCACTCTCACGCAGGAGTTCTTCAAAGAGATCGTTATCGCGTGGTATTTCTCCGTTCATGCATCCTGCAAAAAACTCGTCAAATCGTGATCTGCAATCAAAAGCGCAGGTCCCGTTAAAGTTGCATTGGAATGTGGGTCGATATCTACTACTAAACGTCCACCAGGTGGGTAAATTACCCAACGCGCAGGTAAATTCTCCTTAGAGTGCAGAGTTGCCGCGAGTGCTACGGCACATGTACCAGTGCCGCAAGATCTAGTTTCACCACTGCCACGTTCATGAACGCGCATCTTGGCTTCATGGTTCGGCATTATTTCGACAAACTCAACGTTAACGCCTTCAGGATAAGTATCTTTTGGGCGTACCACCGGAGCATCTTTTAAAGAACCGACATCTTCGATTTTCTCGACGAAGACCACTGCATGAGGGTTTCCCACATTAATGTTGTAGCCGTTCCAAATCATGCCGTCAACGGAGGCGGTTACCTCTTCATTTTCATCGATCACTTTTCCCATATTTACCGAGATGTCATCAACTTTAGGAACTCGTAAATGTTTTATTCCATCGCGCGTATTTATGGCGAAAATTCCTTCTGGTTGATGTCCTCGTTCTACTAAATATCGAGCCATTACTCGAATTCCATTTCCGCACATTTCAGCCAGCGATCCATCGGCATTGCGGTAATCCATAAACCATTTTTCATCTCGCTTAGTTATGCGGATTAAACCATCAGCACCAATGCCGCTCTCGCGATTACAGATCGCCGCAGTCTGAGCAGTAGTGATTGAAATTTCATCAGCCGGATCGAAGACGAGTACAAAATCGTTCTCCGTGCCATGGCCATATGTGCCGATTACGGTATCAATCATGATGCTGATGAGTTTATCTTCTTTAGTACTGTTTCCAAACGAGGTTGTATTGGAGATATCCAGTTGATTCGCGCATCACGTGAGAACCAGGTTTCTTGCCGTCTGACATATTGGCGAGTTGCTCGCTTGGTCTCTTCAATCGCCAAATCTTCTGAAATCTCACCACTGCGCATCGCGATAATTTGCGCATAACCCAAGGCGCGACGAGCTGTTGTGCCCTGCGTGATTCCTTCTTCTATTAAACGATCGACTTCTGCGACAAAACCCGACTCCCACATCTGATCAACGCGTGCTTCGACTCTTGTTGCTAACTCTGCACGATCCATAACCAATCCAAATTGCAGAGCATCTGGATAAAGTGAACTATCCTCGCGCGGTAAATTGGCAGTGAACGGTTTACCGGTAATTTCGATTACTTCTAAAGCCCGGATAACTCGCCGCTCATTCTGGTGATCAATGGCCGCGGCTGCTGCCGGATCTAACTCTTCTAACCGGTGAAAGAGGTGCACAATGCCGAACTCCTTCGCCTCTTCCGTCAATTTCTGACGTATCGCCGCATCTGTATCTGGGAAATTCAAATCATCTAGTATAGATTTTATGTAGAGGCCAGTGCCACCAACGATTATCGCGTGCTTCCCGCGATCGTGTATCTGAGTAATCGCCTCACGTGCCAGCCCTTGATACCAAGCAACAGTTGCATCTTTCGTAACATTTAAAACATCAAGCATGTGATGTGGAATTCCACCTCTTTCCGCAGGCGCGAGTTTGGCGGTTCCAATATCCATACCTTTATAGATCTGCATCGAGTCAGCATTTACTATTTCTGCGCCTATCTCTTTTGCTAACGAAACCGCTAAATCACTCTTGCCTGTTGCGGTTGCGCCACAAATAACTATCGTCTTCATTTCACTGTTGGAATTCCGAGCATCGTGGGCTGCGGTCCGGCCTGCGCCTCACGCGCAGCAAAGGCATCTCCCCCGCGAGTATTTATATGTGCATCCTCTTTGGCGATTAAGTAATGGGCAGAAGCATCGGTAATTGTGAGATCTACAAAATCTCCAGGCCTGGCGTTGCTAGTCGCATCAAAATGCACTAAACGGAAATCTTCAGTCTTGCCTGTTAAACGTGACTGGGCCACATCGCGCCTACCTTCTACTTCTGAAACTAGCGCACGATGTTTGGTGCCAATTGATCTTTGATTAACCCCCAGAGAAATACCTTGTTGATGTTCATGCAATCGCGTATAGCGTTCACCGACAATTGCATCCGGAACTTGGTTAGGCATAGCACCTGCTGGAGTTCCTGGACGAATGGAATATTTGTAAGTGTAAGCAGCGGCAAATTGGCCCTGCGTTGCAAGATCCATCGTTGCTTGAAAATCTGATTCAGTCTCCCCGGGGAAACCTACGATGATGTCGGTTGTGATCATCGCATGTGGCATTGCTTGGCGAACTCGATCTAATATTCCTAAGTAACGGCTAGTGCGATAAGAACGACGCATCTCCTGCAAGATGCGATCGGAACCCGATTGCAAAGGCATATGCAAATGCGGCATCACATTTTTGGTACTTGCCATAACTTCGATTACATCATCCGTAAAATCTCGTGGGTGTGGTGACATGAAGCGGACTCGTTCTAGTCCATCGATCTTGCCGCATTCGCGTAGTAAATTGGCGAATGCGCTGCGGTCTCCAAAATCAACTCCATAGGCATTTACATTTTGCCCTAAGAGAGTAATTTCGATTACCCCTTGATCAACGAGGGCGCGAATCTCCTTCAAAATATCGGTCGCTGGGCGGTCTTTTTCTATCCCACGTAGCGTTGGAACGATGCAGAAGGTACAAGTGTTATTACAGCCGACAGAGATTGATACCCATGAAGTGAAGGCAGAAAATCTGCGCGCCGGCAAAGTAGATGGGAAGTGTTCTAGCGCTTCCAAAATCTCAATCTGCGACTCTTCCTCAATCCGGGCTCGCTCTAGTAAAACAGGCAATGAACCAACATTATGTGTTCCGAAAACAACATCTACATATGGTGCTTTCTTTAAAATTATCGACTGATCTTTCTGTGCCAAGCATCCGCCTACCGCAATTTGCATATTAGGGTTGGCCTTCTTTATCGGGGCTAAGAAACTTAAATTCCCATACAACTTGTTATCAGCATTTTCCCGAACTGCACATGTATTGAAGACCACGATATCTGCCTGTTCTCCTGGAATAACCGGAAGATAGCCCGCTTCATCCAATAATCCAGCTATGCGTTCAGAATCATGAACGTTCATCTGGCAGCCATAAGTTTCGACTGTATACGTGCGGGTCATATAGATAAGAGTAACGCGGTGGTTAGAGAGGCAAAACCTCAAAACTTAAATCTCTACGGTCGATGATCAAAATTGAATGGTTTTGCAAGCGGTTCCAATGGTCTTTGCCCCAACCAGTGGATGCGACTTTGACCACGCCCTGTTCGACGCTATAGCGCAGTTCGTAGTGGCTATCTACAGTCCATTCCGTCACATCGGACTCGTTAAATTCACATACCGCGACCATATATTCGGGCGAAAGAAGCATGCAATTGATACTCGTAAATTCGCAGTTTCCGGCGATAGTTCGAACTGCTTTGCGAACTCCTTCAATTAGACCAAGTTCATCGACCGCGGTCAGAACGGTATAAAAGTATCGTTCGCTATCTGTTGTCGATGTAAATTGCGTTAAATACCTCGGATCAACATATTTCTCAATCTCACTAATCGATTTAATCGTGCCGTTGTGCATGAAAGAGAATTCGCCGTATACGAATGGGTGATTATTCGAAAGATCAACAGTTATACCTTTCGAGGCAAGTCGCAGATGTAACAGCGCACCATCGGATTTGAGACCATTTGCTGATTCGCTAAATTTTTCACTCTCAGCAGCCAAAGTTAAGTCTCTAACTAACGTGGTAGCGCGAGTATCTGATGAATTAGCGGAAATTCCCCAACCATGTTTATGCTCTTTCGAGAGTTCTACAAAATTGTTGAAACCTTCTCCGACTACATCCGCAAAAGTTCGTTCCTCGGTTGCGACATACCCAAGTAATCTACACATGAGATAAATCTATCGCTGAAAATTACTTTTGGATGCGAATTGGATTTTGCCCGCGCGCTACAAGTCGCTCAAAGTGGACTTCACGTTTATCGTTAAAGATTGCAGCCTCTTTACCTGACTTTGCCATAAACGCCGTCAGCTCATCTCGGGCCACCAGGCCATCGCCAGTTAAGTCATTTCTCTCGAAGACGTTCCACGTGCGCAAGACTGGTGATACAACATCGTCTAGGTGTTGCTGAAGATCATAAATGCCAGCCAGGGCGATCTGCACCGCTTTGCGACCAAAGCCCGGCATATTCGCACCTGGCATATCAAAGTTTGTTACAACATCAGCAATTGCGCGCATGGCGGCGTTTGGTTCCATATCTAAAGCCGCTGAAAGGGTATTGCGATAAAAGAGCATGTGCAGGTTTTCATCTAGCGCAATGCGTTGCATCATATTTTCGGCGATTGGATCATCGGAAATTTTTCCGGTATTGCGATGTGAAATACGAGTGGCTAATTCTTGAAACGAAACATAAGCAATCGTGTGCAACATATCGTTTTCGTAAGGGGTTTGATATCCAAGAGACATATGTGCCATGCGCAAATCTTCAAGTTCATATGGATCAACGCCGCGAGTCGCCATTAGGTAATCGCGAATTACGATGGAATGGCGCGCTTCTTCAGCAGTCCAACGTTCGATCCAATTTCCCCAAGCGCCATCGCGCCCCATCGAAATTGCAATTTCAGTGTGATAACTCGGTAAATTATCTTCAGTAAGTAAGTTAAGAATTAGAGAATCTTGCGCGACTGGCGTTAGGCGCGAATCTTTCGCCTCCCATGCATCGCCATTTAAAGGCCCTGCGTAATCGCGACCTTCTGACCATGGGACATACTCATGTGGATACCAGTTCTTTTGAACTGAAAGGTGGCGTTCTAATTCGACTGCAACAACAGGTTCCAGATCACGGATTAATCGTGCTTGGATTTTTGCCGAATCATCGCTCATAGGTGAACGCTAGAGTAGAAAGATGGTTACTGACGAGTTATAAATTCTTTTTAGCCCGCTCTTGAGCCTGTAATTCGCGCCACTTTGCGATTTCGCCATGATTTCCACTTAATAATATCTCCGGAACTGAGATTCCGCGCCATTCTTGTGGTTTTGTAAAGTTTGGATATTCAAGATAACCGTCAGAATTATGTGACTCTTCTGTAAGTGACTCTGGATTGCCGAGAACTCCCGGAATAAGACGAGTGATCGCTTCGATCATTACTAGCGATGCGACTTCTCCCCCACCGAGCACATAATCACCAATCGAAACTTCATGTACGCGAACTCCAACCTTTGCATATTCTGGGCTTAAATAATGTTGCCGAACACGATCATCTATTCCTTCATAACGACCACATGCAAATACCAGGTGCTTACTTTTTGAAAATTCCTCAGCCATTTTTTGGTTAAAGCGGCTTCCAGCAGGAGTCAAAATAATTAGATCAACCTCTGAAATCAGCAGCGGATCGAGCGCTTGGCCCCAAATTTCTGGCAGCATAACCATCCCTGCGCCACCACCGTATGGTGTGTCATCAACCGTGTTGTGGTTATCGCTCGTAAAAGTCCGCAAGTCATGAATTTTCAATTCTACGAGGCCTTTATCTTGCGCCTTTCCAAGTAGCGAAAGCTGCGCAGGCGCGAAGTACTCTGGGAATATGGTTACCGCATCAATTTTCATTGATCAGCCTTGCTTTCATAAAATTCAGGTGGAATTACTGTCATTCGCTTATTTTTTACATCTACGATCGGAACCAGTTGGTGAACAAATGGGATTAAAACTTCGCCAGATTCCGTCTTAATTGATAGAACATCTTGTCCTGGCAGATTTAATACTTCTGTCACTTCTCCCAATAAATCACCATCGACTAGATAAGCCTGACAACCCACAAGTTGCAGAACGTGGTAATCATCTTCTTCGAAGCCAGGTTCATCTATATCCACTTGTGCAAAAAGCAGCACATCACGTAATTTTTCAACTGCATTGCGATCGCTTACGCCTGCGAACCCGAGCAACAAAATTCCATTGTGCACGCGCGCAGAAATAACAGTTAAATTCCCATGGCTATCGGTTTCAAGTTGTGCGCCGATAGCAAATCGTTCTTCTGCTAGATCAGTGCGAACTTCAATAGTCGCCTCACCAAGAATTCCGTGAGCGCGACCGATGCGTCCTACATTAAGGCGCATTGCCAATTGACTTTTTATCGAGCCTCGTCGGTATCGATGAGATCAACGCGAACTGTGCGACCTGCAATTGCGCTCACAACTGTGCGAAGCGCCTTTGCAGTGCGACCGTTACGGCCAATGACCTTTCCGATATCTTCAGGATTGACACGTACTTCTAAAGTTGTGCCACGACGGTGAGTCTTTTCCTTGACGATGACATCTTCAGGATTATCAACGATTCCTTTAACGAGGTGCTCGAGAGCTTCGTCCATCATTGTTATTCGGCAGCCGCTTCTTCGGCAGGAGTTTCAACCACAGCTTCTGCAGCCACTTCAGCAACCGCTTCCACTACTGGAGTTTCTTCCACAACTACATCGGACACGGTTGGTTCGGATACAACAACTTCTTCTACCGGCGCTGGATTAGCCTTTGCAGCTAACTTCTCTTGCGCCTTCTTCTTCATAGTTGTTGCGCCTTCTTTAGGCTCATCCATTGCTTGCTTAACTGCTGCTTCATAAGCGATGCTCTTAGCTGGCTTTGGTGTTGCAAATTTTAGCGTTCCTTCAGTTCCTGGAAGGCCCTTGAACTTCTGCCAATCTCCTGTGACCTTAAGAATTGCCTCTACAGCCTCAGATGCTT
>CAEZZY010000013.1_pt1 | contig 13685 bp, 15 predicted proteins | sample 7267031 | NCBI WGS metagenome assembly CAEZZY01 (sample SAMEA6813970, study PRJEB35770) | uncultured Actinomycetes bacterium | biome: Freshwater; feature: Freshwater reservoir; material: water | place: Czech Republic | collected 2016-08-15 | depth 30m m | reverse complement strand
TTCTTCGGCTTGGTCTTCCCATTTGTCATCGGTGATACCGTGTAAGAACGAGATCAGTTCAAGTGGATACTTCAAAGCTTCATACTGCTTGCGTAGCGATGCGCATTTCTCAATCACATAGGTTGCATCGGCGGGTTTTACTTCGGCGTAAATATCTTTACATAAGTCATTTAGCGCGCGCTCTGCCTTGCCGGCAAAGAAACCGGGGGCAGGTGGTGCGCCAGATGTGTCCACAGTTTGCTGATTTCGCGCGGACGATGCTCGGCCGCCGGTGCGAGTGCCACTGCTGAGAGTTTCGACGTTATAGATACCTGTACCAGGAATGCCGGTGCTGAGTGTGCGGCGACCTTTGGAATTTATTGTGTAGCGCATGCCTGGTACACCGAAAGATAAACCGACAGTTTCTTTGCCGAAGTTAAGGCGAACGCCAGGCATTAACTTCATCGACTTTCTAAAGCGAAGGCTCATGGGTAGAGCGTATGCGCCGAGTGTGACAACGAGTAAGAGGCTCACACCGCTGCGCGTGGGTTAGGCAGAACGCTCGCGCCAAGCATCGACAAACCAAAATCGAGCCATTAATCTTTTCTCGTGGTGCGCAAAGTAGTGACATTGGTAATTTGCTTGATCCTGCCTGTGATCTTTGCCCCGGCCGCGGCACCGGAAGAATATTTCCAATCTGAGACTCGATTCTGGGTGGATTGTTCCCTTGGATCTAGAACTACCAACTGTGTGCAAAGCGTTGAATTTAGCGACCCTGCTAAAGAAAAACGAGATGCAAATGGTCAATTGGATTACTCATCGATCGTCTGGATAAAGACAACCCCGAAACTAAATTCCAAATTTGTATATAAGAAGACTTCATATGCCATGTCGGACTTTGAATCATTAGATAGTAAAGCTTGTGAATCGATTCCGAATAATACTGATTTCTTGCATGATGCTTGCTACACCGCATCAGGGTTGCTGCCTGATGGGAAAGATCTAATCTTTAGACTCATGATTGGTGGCACTGGACCATTCTTTAGCATCTATCAATGGGTTGACCAGGGAGTGCAGCGGAATTGGGATAGAGGCGATTGGACTGCGCAAACCGTGCCAGATGGTTCTACCTGGCGGATTACTTTGAAATCTAAATCTTTGGCACAAAATGCCGGTGCAATAACTTCAAATATGAAGAACCCGTATATCTCATTTGGTCGCAGCGCTGATGGTGATTTGCTTACTTATGTGCAAGGAACGGTCTATCCCAACCAATGGCAATGTTTATCTCCGAGCAAACTGAATGCAACGCCTAACGAACGCGTAGAACTCTGCAAAGACCCTGAGTCCTACGCCGAAACTGCATCTACAGGATTTTCAATAGATGTCATGCCTTATGTTTTCCAATTTGAAAAACTTCGTGGTTACACACCAGGTGGAATCTTCGTATCGGGTCCGACTGGTTCGTTGGGACAAGTTCAATATGACAAAGAGCAAGGGATAATCACTGTTCCTATGTCTGGCCCACATTTTCTCTTTGATCGAAAAACTCTCAATAAAGGTTGGATGGAGGTGTCAATCAAGGGGGACATCATCCGGAAGGCTTTTAACTTAGAGCCTAAAAATGCGGGCCAAGTTGCAAAAGTTGAAATCTCATACGTCGAAGGCAAAGCCGATATAGCAAGTTATGCCACGCGTTATATTCCGGATCTAGATACCTTTGAAATCCGCGCATATAACTTTGGGTTTTCTGCCCCTACGCTGCGCGTCAAGATGGCTCCGGCAAAATCAACACAGTCAGCTTCAAAGAATGCACCTTCCAAGAGCACATCGATCACTTGCGTTAAAGGCAAATCCGTTAAAACAATTAAGGGAAATCCACCAAAATGCCCTGTTGGCTATAGAAAGAAGTAATAAAGGAAAGTGGACTCACGTAACTGAAGCTACGCGGCTGAGTACTTGTGCTACTCGCGGGATTACTAATCACTGAACTTGCCTTACTTGGAAGGGTGCTCGATCTATTGATCTAAAGTGTGGCGATCTTTTCTACGACTTGCGCGGCCGAAGGATTGGTCATCGCGGTGCCATCGGAGAAGACCAGTGTGGGCACAGTGCGATTGCCGCCATTTACTTTTTCGACTATCTCGGCGGTGCCGGGGACTTCTTCGATATTGATCTCATCAAAGGTAACTCCGAGATCTGCGAGTTGGGATTTTAAACGTTTGCAATAGCCGCACCAAGAAGTTGAGTACATAACAAATGACATAGGCGGAATCTTACACGCGCAGTTGTTACGCAAAGTAACAAAAACAAAGTGGCCCCACGCGACGAACCGTGAGGCCACTTATGGTGCGTACCACTGGCGGGGCTCGAACCCGCGACCTACATTTTCGTCAGAAAGTCGCTCTATCCGCTGAGCTACAGCGGTACGCAGAACGGAAGATAGATTCTTTTAAAAATTTATTTCGACAACTGTCCGACTCTGTGGACAATTCTGATAAAATTTCAATACCTTTTCGTCAGAAAGTCGCTGTAATTAAGTTACAAAGAGAAAGACCCCGCCAGAAATGGCGGGGTCTTTCTCTTGAAGTTGAAAAGGTTTAGTTATTTTTCACATATTCAGAGGCGTGAGGAAAACCATTGGCTTCTAGCTTTTCTGCCATTTCAGCCTTAACTGCCTTTACGACCTTATGTGTTCCGTCGCAGTTCTTCTCTTCATCTCTGGTGTAAGTGCAGGTACAAGCGCCCATGGTTGATCCTTTTCTTAAGTTAATTTCTGCAAATCTTATAAGACGAAGAGGCAAAGCGCCTTTTCAAAGTTATCTCTTGCAGATCGTGGCGCTTGTTACGCCAAACTAGCCAATCCCCTGTACCGTTTTCACGTTATCTCCTACACAGATTTTGAAGTTTGCGTGGCGATGGATTACTGGAGTGGTTAAAGGATTTAATCCCTCGATAATTGACCCACTCTTAACATCAAAATTCACCGCGCCTTTATGAACATAGAAGTTGCCAGGTTCAATAATTGTTGGGACAACAACATTTAGATCATGACGGTCGGGCTCATCCCCCGCAGGAAAAATCACCCGGCGCGGAGTTAACCAATTAGGACCTTTGCCAATTGCCTGCTCAACTGCGGAATCATCATCCATGGTCAAAGTGAGATCAAAATCAGAGGATTGAACTCGGCACTGAGTTTGTTCCTTTGAAGATGCATCCCATGCCTTGCCTTGTAACGTGAATTCAGATCTGATTAGAGGCCAACCAAATATTTCACGCCCCCAACCGATGTATGTGTCGTCATCAGTCCACATAAACGCTGAAAATTCACCATCGATATCTGCAATGCTTCCTTTAAATGCAACGACTGCTTCTTTAAAGCCACCACTAAATTTCTTCTTAAACTCTGGAGTTCCATCACGTGGCTCAAACTTAATGTCGTAATAGCGAAGTCGCGTGATAACGCCGGTCTCTCCAGATAGGCTCTTGAATGCAGGGCTGACAACATTTGCAACAGCTTTTGCATCCACTTCAAACCAAGCGGTAATAGAAGTTCCGGAAAGAATCCAAGGTGGATCAGCCCACAAATGTTGTGGAGCAGGCCATGGGTTTGGGAAATGTGGCTTACCGGACATTATTTATCTCCTTTAATTGGCTACTGATGAGAAAGGACAGCTGCTAGGAATTTTTTAGTATTTTCATTTTGTGGATTTTCAAAAAGCTCTTTTGCGGGAGCATCCTCTGCCACCACGCCTTCGTGCATGAAAACCGCTCTATTGGCGACATGTCGTGCAAAACCCATCTCATGAGTCACCACAATAAGCGTTATTCCATCTTTGGCAACATCCCCAATAACCCGCAAGACATCGTTAGTCATCTGTGGATCTAATGAGGATGTAACCTCATCAAGGAGCAGGACGCGGGGGTCCATAGCCAAGGTGCGAGCAATTGCAACTCTCTGCTGTTGGCCACCCGATAGTTGCAAAGGACGCGACTCTGCTTTCTCAAGTAGTCCAACTCGATCTAGCAAGCTTCGTGCTCGATCGCGAGCAATCTCCTCAGAACGCCCTAAGACTTTGATTTGTGCGACGCAGATATTCTCCATCACGGTCATGTGAGGAAATAAATTAAATTGCTGGAAGACGATTCCAATAGATTGTCGAATTTGGGCGATATCTGAGGAGAGTGAATTTTTACCTTTTGCCGAATCTTGAATTAATTCTCCGCCAACTTCTATGGTGCCTTTTTGGATCACTTCTAATCCATTTACGCATCTTAAAAGAGTAGTTTTTCCAGAGCCGCTCTGCCCTAGCAAGGCAAGAATCTCTCCGGAGGCAATATCTAAATCAATGCCTCGAAGTACCGGCACCCCACCGAAGTCTTTCCAAACTCCCTTAAATGAAACTGTTCCATCGTGGATAAGCGCTTCATTTTTCATGATTTAGATGCCCCCCATGGTCCAACCGCGAAGAAATTCTTCTTCTTTTCTCCATTGGACTTGCCGTATCCCAATTCTCTTTCAAATTTAGCTTCTAGCCGGCGGGCGAGAATTGTTAGAGGGAAACAGACGCAAAAATAGAGGAAAGCGACCTCTGTGAGGATCGTAAAGTATTTAAAAGTCTGTGAAGCAAGAATTAGTCCCCGGAACATAATTTCTTGAATCGTAATAATAGAAAGTAAGGAAGTATCCTTAATAAGGCTAAGCAAGTAATTAACAGTCGGTGGAAGCGCCACTCGGGCTGCTTGGGGAATTATGACAAGGCGTCGTGCTTGCTGATTGGACATACCCAGCGAAATAGCGGCTTCAATCTGGGTTTTTGCCACCGAATTTATCGCTGCTCGGAAAACTTCGGATAGATAAGCGGTGTAAATAATTGTGAATCCGACAATTCCAGCAGTCAACGCCTCAAGTGTCAGACCAAAGATCGGAAGAACATAGAAAATATAATAAAGTTGAACTAGCGCTGGAGTGCAACGAATAAACTCAACATACGCTAAAACTGGACCACGAACTGATCTATAACGTGAAACCCTCATGAAGGCTACGCAGACTCCAGCAATGATTGAAAAAACTATTACGACTGCGGAGATTCCTAGAGAGTAAGCGAGACCATGGAGCAATGTAGGCAGAAAATCTATTAGATCTGCCCACGTCATCTTGTCCACGGTCTCGCCAACCCTTCTCTAGTTATTACTGGTAAAACTATTTAACGAAGTAAATAAATACCGTAATAATGCTTACAGGCACTGCGCAATACCGTCAGCTGTGAAGCTTGTTGGAGCATCACAGGTGATGTACGCAGATTCAGGCATTCCGTACTTCAACAGAATTGCCTTCAACTTGCCATTTGCACGCATGATCTTCAACTGTTCGTTAACTGCAGTAATCCAGGCAGTATCGCCCAAACGCATCACGATGCTGCTGATGCCAACTGCTTTACCAGTCCAGTTCTTCACAAGAGTGATCTTTGGCTGTGGTTGCAGTTTGAAGTCATAAGCGCCCTGCAACTCATCGACCATGCCTGCATCAATGCGTCCCGTAGACAAAGCGCGGTACAAGTCAGAGTACTTTGTGAATGGAACATAAGTTGCTCCCTTTACGCCACCAATGACTTGATCGTCAGTTGAACCGATAATGCCTCCAACTTTCTTGCCTTTCCAATCAGCCTTACCCTTAATCTTCTTTGGGTTGCCTTTTGCTACCAGCATCGCTACTCCGTATTGATAAACCGGAAGCGAGAATTGAACCTTCTCACTTCTTAGCTTTGTGTACGTCATACCGATTGACATGATGTCCCAGCGACATGCAGTAAGTCCAGGAATCATTGCGCCCCAGTCGGCTGTCACATAATCCCAATCCTTAATATTTAGTCCTTTAAGAACTTCTTCAATAACTTCAACGTCAATTCCTTGATATTTACCTGAATTAATATCGAACCATCCATGAGGTGGTTGCTGATAAGACGACATGCGAACATAAGATGCCGCTTGCGCCTTGGTCAATGTGTCAGTGCAAGACTCTGCCGCTGATGCGGGAGAACTCAATGGGATGATCAAAGATGCGGAAATAAGAAGAACGGTACTTACAATTGAGCCGCGACGAAATGCGCTCGATTTGATAAGAGATAAACCCATACCTTTTGCCTCCAAGTTAGTTCGATTGATCAATATGGTCAATCGTTTGATCAGAAAATAGTGTAAGGGCTTCCCCATGTCAAGAGTTTTTTTACGAACAATTATAAATATTGGATCAATTTTATTGACTTATCTTGATCAAATTCTGATCAATCTTTATTCCATTGATCAATTACTTGAGCACATATTAACTTTGAGTTTCCAATGTAATCAGTTGCCGAAAGTGGCCACTTAGCGATGATTGTTTTAACTTCCGGAAGAACTCGAATTAGAGAATCTTCGAGCGAAATATCCTCAGCGCTAGAAATTCTACTTGCTTCGTGGACAGCATCATGAGCTTTTTCTCGACCAAGACTTCTACTCAGTTCTATCATGTAAGCCTCTGACATGATTGAGCCGTTGTGAATCTTTATATTCTCTCTCATCCTCTCTGCATTAACTCCGAGGCCGGCGATCATCTCGACCGTAACGCGAGTTGCAGTAATTGAGTTGATAAATACTTCAGGTAAAGCCTTCCATTCAAGTTGCCATTCTCCTGCTGCTCTTTCGTGGCCTGATTCGCCAGCCCTGAACATCATCTGACCTTGACCAATCGCTTGTAAGCCAAGTCCTATGATCGCCTCCGACATAACCGGATTGCGTTTTTGGGGCATAGTCGATGAGGCCCCTTTATGGTGACCACCAGGTTCATAAACTTCATCTATCTCATTGCGGGATAGGTCGATTATTTCCCGAGCCATTCTCACAAGCGTTACGCACAGATTTGCACAATGGTTGGATACTTCTATTAGCCTGTCTCGGCTCACGTGCCAAGGCACGATTTCATCAATTAAACCAAGCCGTTTAGCCATATCCCGGCGAATTTCATTGGAGTGTATGCCCATCGCAGCCGATGTTCCGGCTGCTCCGTAAAGAGAGATACGGGATGCTTCGGAAACTGAAGTTCTAATACGCGTGCGGTGTCGATCAATTTCAGAAAGGTAAATTGCACATTTTAACCCAAAGGTAGTTGGAACTGCATGCTGGGCGTGAGTGCGACCTGGCATGATTGTCTCAGCGTGTTTTACAACCAATGTTTTTAACGCCTCGCCAAGTTGGTCAACATGTGTAAGGAGCAGGGAACCTGCCTGACGGACTTGAAGCGCAACTGCTGTATCCATAATATCTTGCGTAGTAGCGCCTACATGAAGGACCCCACGTGCATCAGCATGTAGCTGGCTATTTAAGTGAGTAAGTAAAGAAATGATGGGATACCCAACATTTAGCGCACTTTCACGGAAGTTCGCCATATCCGGCATTTCGGCTTGGCTAAGTTGCTCAATTAATTCTAGTTCTTTTTTTGAAATGACTCCTTTTGCGCATTGGCTTTGCGCAAGTGCAATTTCAACTGCAATCCAATTCCGATAGGTAGCGCTGAGAGAGAATATGTCACCCGCGGCTTTATCCTGATACAGCCAATCTAAAAGATTCGTCGGCTGCTCACTCATCTCAGACACCTCGACCGCCCCTCATTAGTAATATTGGATCACAAACGATTAAAGATAGTTTGATCGTTGAGTCTTGACAAAGATTTTTGCTCCCTTTACGCTACAGTCTATCGATTGACCAACTATTAGCGCAAGAGTTTTTGCCATTACTATTCTCAGCAATTGTTGAAGAAGGGGGCCTTGGCCAGAATGACAAATCATTCTCCGAAGATTTCCCGTGTAACCGGTTCTCAAGTGGCGGCTCTAGCCAAAGTCGATGCCGCAGTCGTTTCTAAGATTCTAAAAGAAGACCCCACCCTTCGAGTTTCTTCCGAGACTCGCAAGCGAGTAATGGATGCGATTGAGCAACTCGGGTATCGCCCAAATTACGCAGCGCAGAGATTGCGTAGCTCACGCAAGATCGGTGCCGTTGGACTTATTATTCCAAACTTTTCAAATCCAGCCTTTGCCGAGATCGTGCACGGGGCGGAAATTGCAGCACTCAAGCAAAAGGTTGCGCTCTTTGTATCTTCAAATAGCGAACTAACAACTCCTCTAGAACTCATCATCGATCTCGTCGCTTCAGGCAGAGTTGATGCCTTGCTAATCGCTGGGGGCTCATCCTCTGAAACCGCTGAGATTAATGAGTATCTCAGTGCTCGAAACTTTCCGTACCTATTCTTAAACCGCCAAAGTATCGGGGTCAAGCGATCTCTGTTCCTCGACGATGAATATGCCATTAGTTTGCTGGTTGATCACCTCGTGGAACTGGGGCACAAGAAAATCTACAACATCGCCGGTAGATCAAGCATGGAGACCGGAAAGCGCCGCCAGAACGCCTTTAAAAAGGCAATTACCGAAGCTGGACTAACTTTTAGCCCTGATTTGATCGTTGAAGAAGAGTACAGCGCCCTTGGCGGCCAACGCGGATTCCAAGAGATTTTAAAGCGTAAACCTAAGGCAACTGCGCTCGTGGTCTCAGAATTTAACATGGCAGTCGGTGCGCTAAACGCAGCCCGAAAAGCAAAAGTAGTCGTGCCAGATGATTTATCAATGGTTGCATTTAATAACTTGGAGTTTGCTTCACTTCTGAATCCGACTTTGACAACAGTTGGATTGCAACTTCAGCACCTAGGCGAAGAAGGTCTCAACTTGCTTATTGAAAAACAGCCAAAGGAAGAGATATATCAGACCGTTTCAAAAAGCGCAGAATTGTTTTTGCGTGAATCCTCGAAATCGCTCCGGAAATGAGAACCAGATGAAAGAGATTGATCTTGGTGCACTTGGTCTGTCTGAAGATCAAATAGTCCACGATGTTGTCAAGTTTTCGAAATCTTTCGATCGTAAAATTCGGCAGGATCCCCCTCATCAATTGGGGATACCGACTCAGTACTTAGCCATGCTGGCGGTCAAGCGTGGAGATTATGCAAAGGCTGATGAGTTAGCGCGTTACATGCGCCAAGAAAGTGATTTTATCTTTGATTCAATGATGGTGCTCTGGCTAAAGCAATTAATGGATCATGCCAAAAAAGTTTTAGGCATGGAAAAATACGAAAACATTTTTCGAGTGCCTGAGCTACATGTTTGGGCAAGCTTCCAGCGTGTGGGCAATGATTTTATTGATGAAGCCCTCGCCTTTTTGGAGCAGAAAAACGACGAACAATTTGATACCTGTTTGAGCCATGCCCGTCGTGTGTATAAAACAATGGGCGATGAAGTAGTTAAGTTTGTTCAAGATATTTTGACTGAGGTTCTTCTGGTTGAGGGACCAGATGGGCCGGTTTCAGCGCTCAGAGGGCCTTACGAAACAATATGGCAGAAGCGTTACAAAACATGGGAAATGCTTAGCGGCGAAGAAAGACTTCAACTTTCCTGCGAAGGTATGCGTGCGCATTTTGGTGGGCCAACTCGTCAAGGCGAATTTAAAGTCGTTGATGAAGGCAAGCGGTTCCGAATGACTTTTGCTGGTTGCGGCACAGGCGGGGTATTACGCCGCGGTGATATTGAAACAGGTGAAGGTCCATATATGTCCGTGGGAACTGTCAAGACACCTCAACCTTATTCATGGGGAAAGACAGAGATGCCTTGGTATTGCACACATTGCAATCTTTATCTAGAACATTGGCCTGTTGAGGATGCTGGAGTCAATCGCCGCCCAGTTATTTTCATTGACGATCCTAAATCTACTGTCACGACTGAATGGCTGGTTTACAAAGATCTTGCAGACACAGAAGAAGAAGATTACACACGCATATGGGCAACTGCGCCAACTAAGAAATAGAGAGTGAAAAAATGAGCGAAGAAAACAAAGTAGCTGTAATCACTGGAGCTGGCAGAGGAATCGGTGCATCTGCCGGAGTCCGCTTACTTAACGGTGGTTTCACGGTTTATTTCACAGATATGAATCTGGAGCGAACGGAAGAATTCGTTGCATCACTAGGTGACCACAAGGGGCGCGCCTTTGCACTGCAGATACAAGTCACTGATGATAAATCAGTAGATACAGCGATGCGCTTAGTCGGAGAAAAGCACGGCAAAATTGATCTGCTGATTAACAACGCAGGAATTACAAATCAGGGACCGACTCAAGATATTGCAACCGCTGATTGGCAACAACTTATTGATATCCATCTAGGTGGAACTTTTCGTTGCTCACGTGCAGCTTTCCCTTATCTAAGAGCAGCTAACGGGGCAGCAATAGTAAATGTCTCATCAATTGCCGGTCGCTTAGGTATGCCAATTCGTGCCTCATACTGCGCCGCAAAGGCTGGAATTGAAGGCTTTGGTCGTTCCCTTGCAACTGAATGGGCTGAATACGGAATCCGAGTGAATGCCGTAGCTCCCGGATATGTGATGACAGATTTAGTTCAAAAAGATCTAAAGAATGGACTAGTTTCGCAAGAAGTTCTTGGTAATCGAATCAGTTTAAAGAGATTTGCGACTCCAGAAGAAATTGCGGAAGTTATGTTCTTCCTTGGCACAAAGGCTTCTTCTTACATGACCGGACAAGTCTTAAATGTCGATGGTGGTCTATCGATTGATTTAAATCCAGGTAACACCTCCGCTCTTACGAAGAAAAACTAAGGAAAGGCCAAAATCTCGTGAGCACACAGGTAGAACACATCTCGCAGGAATTTGATAAGCCAGTTCGTGGAAACGATCTCTTAGGCATGTATAGAAAAATGTTTATGATTCGACGCACGGAAGAGGCAGTTTTAGATTTACGTCGTGCTGATTTAATTGCGGGATCTGTTCACGTTTGTGTTGGGCAAGAGTCGGCTCCAGTTGGCGTAATTGCCGCCATGTTAGATAAAGACCGCGCCATGGCCACATATAGAGGACATGGTTGGGCTCTGGCATCAGGGCTACCACTTCGCGCACTCTTCTCTGAAATTTTGGGACGAAGCAATGGCATCAACGGTGCTCGCGCAGGTTCTGCTTACTTAGTCGCACCTGAATATGGATTTATTGGAGAGAACAGCATCGTTGGTGGCGGATTACCAATCGCTAACGGAGTTGCAATGAGTCAGCAATATCTCGGCGAAGGCGGCGTAGTCGCCGTCTCTTTTGGTGATGGTGCAACGAATCAAGGAGCATCACACGAAGCTATGGTCTTTGCAATCGCCAGAAAACTTCCCGTTATTTTTATTTGTGAAAACAATACTTGGTCTGAAATGACACCGATTTCCGAAACAGTACCTAATGCTGCGCTGTGGCAACGGGCTGCTGGATATGGAATCGCTGCCGAATTAGTCGATGGCGGAGATTTAGCTCAGGTCTTTTCTAGCGCGCAGGCAGCAGTCGCCCGCGCACGTAATGGTGAAGGACCTACATTCCTGGAGATAACTGTTCCTCGTATTTTGGGCCATTACAACTTAGATCTTGAGTTATATCGAACTCAAGCCGATCGTGAAGCAGCACTTGCTCGAGATCCACTTGCAAGATTACGTGCACAGCTCGTGCTTTCACATTCTGAGTCACTTATTGCTGATTTAGAAATCGCAGTAGAAGCATTTGTTGCAAGCGAGAAAGAGTTCTCTTTAAATTCAGCATTCCCGGAGCCAAAAGATGCTTTGGGGCATGTGCTCGCCTCAAGTAAATGGAACGAACTATCTCCTCTTCCAACTTCAGGCGAAGAAGTTGCTTATGGGCTAGCCGTTAATCGCGCACTCCATGAAGAGATGGAAGAACGCCCTGAAGTAGTTCTCTTTGGAGAAGATATCGCAACAGCAGGTGGCACATTTGGCGTTACCAGAAACCTTCGAAAAAAGTATGGCGAGCGGATTTTTGATACGCCAATTTCAGAGGCGGCAATTTTAGGCGCTGCCACCGGATCAAGTATCGGTGGGATGAAACCAATCGTAGAAATCATGTGGATTGACTTTATGCTTGTTGCATTTGATCAAATCGTAAATCAAACAGCAAATGTTCGATTTATATCGCGCGGCAAGCAACATGCACCAATGGTTATCCGGATGCAGCAAGGTGCGACTCCAGGTTCTTGTGCGCAACATACGCAGAGCCTTGAAGCGATACTCGCTCATATTCCTGGAATTAAAGTTGGCTTACCTTCCAACGGTCATGATGCCTATCAAATGTTACGTGCTGCTGTTGCCGATCCTGATCCAGTAATAATTATTGAATCACGATCACTGTATTTAGTTAAAAGCTATCTAGATACTTCTGCGCCAAGAGAACAAGTCGGCGGATCGCGTACGCGTAAGCAAGGCACTGACTTGGCAATTGTCACTTGGGGTAAGAACGTGCCGATGGTCTTAGAAGCAGCTGAGGCTCTAGAAGCGCAAGGAATTCACGCATCAGTATTGGATCTGAGATGGCTAAATCCTCTTGATGAAAGCGCTATCGCAGAATTAGTGAAGAGTTCCGGCGGAAAATTGCTCATCGTTCATGAAGCAAACCGCACTGGTGGGTTCGGTGCTGAAATTTCTGCTCGAATAGGAGAGACGCACTTTGCGACTTTGAAGGCTCCAATTATGCGATTAGCGACTCCGGATTCTCGGATTCCAGCTTCTCCCATTTTGCAGAGCGCCTTAATCCCTACCGTTTCTAAGATAGTTGAGGCGGCAACTGAACTACATAACGCTTAAGTCAACGTGAGGGATACTTAAGCGCGGCGCCTTTATGAGGCACCGTTAGTTCTGCAAGGTATCTCCCGGCTAAGTTTGCAGTAATAAACCTGTCAAGATCCTGCCCAATAAAGGCGGCATTAGTTGGTGCTGCCAAAGTTATTCCTGCCCAATCGTTAATGATCTCTTCAAGTTGAGCGCCATTCCAAATGTAAACTGCATCTGGGCGATAGCAGCAAATAATAAGTTCACCGCTTTTTGTAAAAACTAGCCCATCAGGAACAGTCATTGGCATCTTTACAACAACTTCTGGCGCGCTCAATGAATTCGCAGAGATAGCGCACCGAGAAATTTGCGGGTTTTCAGATTCAACAACGTATAGGTACTTCTCTGTTGGATCGATCGCAAGACCATTGGTAAATGCCGGCGCTAGTTCGCTTTCAAGAGTGACTTCACCATTTGGATGGATGCAGAAAATTGAACCATTCCTTGCGCCCCAATCACCTGATTCAGAGAAGAAGAGTCTTCCATCAGAATGAAAAACTGGAAAATTAGGTGACTTGAGCTCTCGGCCAACTTTGCCGGTTGTTAAATCACTTATAAGTCCTGTCTTGGTATCTAACCGCAAGACTGCATTTCTACCCATGTCACATAAGTAAAGATTTTCTTCCCCATCAAATGCCATACCGAGAATAAATCCTCCGGTATTCGCTATTTCAGTAGCTTCACCTGTTGCAGGGTTTATCCGATAAACCTGTCCCGCTTCTCCCCCAGCGGCAAGCCATCCTGATGGCGACCAAGCCAGGCCTTCTGGATGATCAAGGTCGCTTGCAAATATTTTCATCATAATTTTCTCCTCTGTTTTAAATCTCTAATAACAAGAAACGGTTAGTCCGCCATCAACGACTAATTGCTGGCCGGTCATATAAGAAGAATATGGCGAGGCCAAGAACATGACTGATTGCGCAATTTCTTTTGGCGCAGCAATGCGCTTCATCGGATATTCATTTTCAATCTT
>CAEZZY010000011.1_pt1 | contig 15282 bp, 15 predicted proteins | sample 7267031 | NCBI WGS metagenome assembly CAEZZY01 (sample SAMEA6813970, study PRJEB35770) | uncultured Actinomycetes bacterium | biome: Freshwater; feature: Freshwater reservoir; material: water | place: Czech Republic | collected 2016-08-15 | depth 30m m | reverse complement strand
GAAGTCACAACTATTTGATTCACTTGTTACCTCAATCGCCAAGCGCGAATCCGGAGGCTATGTCGTAGCTGCTGGTTTAAAACTAATTGAACTAGATAACGATCTCAAAGTTACTAATTCCACGCCCCTTGAAATGCCACATGAAAATGTTCGCACAAATGATGGAAACGTCGATATCAATGGCAATTACTGGGTCGGTGCTTTCGCAAATGATGCCAAGCCCAAGCAAGGAAATCTAAGGCGAATCTCACCAAACCTTGAATCAAAAGTTTTCCTAAAAGATATAACTATCGCAAATGGCATGGACTGGTCTCCCGATAACAAAATCATGTACTACATCGATACCCCAACCAAGAAGGTAAGTCGCTTTAAGTTCAACACTGAAACCTCAGAACTAGAAAGCGAACTAGAACCAATAGATGTAAGTAGCTATTCCGGTGCACCAGATGGAATGTGTGTAGATGCAGCAGGCAATCTTTGGGTCGCCTTCTGGGGCGGTGGCTGCGTTAGAAGTTTCTCACCAACCGGCGAACTCCTTGCACAAGTTGATCTCGCAGCTACCCTAGTAACAAATTGCGCATTCGGTGGCCCAGATCTTTCAACTCTTTACATCACCTGCGCCGTACCTACCTATGAAGATTTCGTAAAAGGCGAAGAGCCACTTGCAGGTTCATTATTTAAAGCAGATGTCTGCGCAAAGGGTCGATTGCAAAACAATTTCTTGGGCTAAAGAGAGAAACTATTAACTACCAAGCTAAATAGCCACCATCAACAACTATGTCTGCACCGGTCATATAGTCAGAAGCTTCAGATGCCATGAAATTTACTGCTCCCTGAAGGTCTGTAACATCTGCCATTTTTTGCTGTGGAATTCGAGATAACCAAATTGGGCTTACTTTTTTACCAAGTTCCGTCTCTAACAAATTAGAAACTAAAGCGGTTTTTGTATACCCAGGCGAAAGTGAATTAACGCGAACACCTTTTTCGGCCCACTCCGTACCCAATGAACGAGTTAGAGAGAGAACCCCCGCTTTTGCAGCGTTGTAATGAGCTTGTCCTTGTGGAAAGTTAGTAATGTATCCAGACATAGATGCAGTGTTAATAATCTTTCCATAATTATTCTTAAACATATGCCTAGCCTCAGCTTGCGCACAAAGAAATACTGAATCTAAATCAACCTTAATAACTTTTTGCCAATCGGAATAAGTCATATCAATCGAGTCAACCCAATTACAGATACCGACATTATTACAAGCAATAGTTAATTTTCCCCAGCCGTCAACTATTTGATCTACCATCTGAGTTACTTCATCTGGATTTGTTACATCAACTTGAAGAGCCATAGTTTTTGATTTGGGATTTCTACTTTGAATCTCCTTGGCAACAACCTCGGCTAATCCAAGATCAATATCAATAACTGCAACGTCCGCTCCCGCATCAGCTAGCCCATGTGCGAGTGCTCTGCCAATACCCTGCCCACCACCAGTCACGAGCGCAGTTTTGCCTGCAAGTGAAAATCTCTCCAATATGCTCTTACTCTTTAATACTGTGTCCATCCTAGGCTCCTCGCTGATTAAAGCTTCTAATTTAATTGAAACAAACCTTCAGTCATTTCATTGCCAAATTTGTTCTGTGGATCAATCTGAGAGATGAGTTCCTTGAATTTTTTGAATTTTGGAAATGCCAAAGAGATGTAAGAGGGAGTTGCTGTATAGACTTTACCAAGATGTGGACGATATTTAAATGGTTCCAAGGTTGCTTCAATTGCTTTTACCGCTTCAAAAGTTTCAGGAACTTGCTTCCAAGTAAAGTGAAATGCGACATCATCAGATTTGTATTGAGGGCTCATCCAGAAATTATCGCTAGCAATTGTGCGAATTTCAGAAGCCATGAGAGGTATCGATATCTGGTCGGCAATTGCTTCGAGTGCGAGTAATACTGAACTTGCTTGCGCATTATTTACAAAGAATTCGCTTTGTAATTCGGTGCCAGAACTAGGAGTGAACTCCATTTTGAAGTGAGGAAGCCTTAAATGCCAGGGTCCCATTATTCCAAGCTGATCGTTGCAAGGTTCGGGGCTATGGTTTTTTAGAAGATGAAGTTTCTCAGTAGCACAATGGGTACCAAACAAAACTTCGGGTGGAGTTCTTCCTTCAAGGAATTTTACCCAGACTTCTCCAGCTATCTCTTGCTGCCAAGTAGTTACATAACTGACGCTATATCCAGAGCTCATGATTGCATCAAAATTATCTCTGAAATTATCTCGTTTCATTCCGAGATAAACGCTTTGTCCTAGATTGTATGTTGGTCGAATTTCTAATTCCATTCTTACAACTATTCCAACTAAGCCAAGAGCGATGACACCTCCATTGTAAAGATCACCGTCAGAAGAATTCACATTACGTAATGAACCATCCGCCAATACAACATCAAACGATTTCACAGCGGTGGCTAAACTTCCGTTGTTTGTGCCGGAGCCATGAGTTCCAGTTGCTATCGCCCCCGCGATTGAAATGTGGGGAAGTGAGGCTAAATTATGAAGAGCCCAGCCATTTTTATGTAGCTCCTCTGCAACCTCTCCATATTTTAATCCCGCACTGACCGTGACGCTTTTTTTCTCCTTATTAATAATGATTTCTTTCGGCATCTGATCGAGCACCAGCGCCACATACTTTGTATCAGCGATTGTGTTGAAGCAATGAGCGGTACCGCGTGCCCTTACTTTTGGGTTAGTACGTACAATGTTTTGAATCTCGGCGATGCTTTTTGGCGCAAGAGTTTTACCATCTTGGAACTCGATATTGCCTGCCCAGTTCTTCACGATGGTTAGTCTAATTAACTCTCAGGTTGTCAATCTTGTCGAAATCCCAATCGATACCGATATCTTTACTTTTCGGAACAACGGCAAATCCATCCTTAATTGTCATTGTGCTTTTTGTAATTGCTCGAAGCTGCGGGATGTGTTCAACGTATAGACCGTTGGAAATTGCTGCTACGAGGCTGACGTGAATTTCCATTAGGAAGTGAGGCGATACCTTTACATTAAATGATTCCGCAAGGTGGGCAACTTTCATCCAAGGGGTTATTCCGCCAACTCGAGCAACATCAACCTGAATGATTCCAGCAGCTCTACTATGGAGATATTGATTGAATTGCATCAGGGAATACATAGTTTCCCCAACGGCAATTGGAATGCTTGTTGAGCGTGCAAGTGCTGCGTGGCCAGAAATATCATCTGCTGGTAGCGGTTCTTCAAACCAGAATAAATCGACGGGTTCAAATGCTTTTGCTCTACGAATCGCTTCGGTTGAAGTCATGGATTGATTTGCATCAACCATTATCCGCATCTTAGAACCAACGGCTGCGCGAACTTCTTTAAGTCTCTCTAGATCTTCATTCAGGTCGGGTTTACCCACCTTTATTTTTACTCCCGTGAAGCCCCTCTTCTTGGAATCTAAAGCACCACGGACTAATTCTTCGGTTGAAATGTGGAGCCATCCACCTTCAGTGTCATAAACAGGGACTAGATCACAGAACCCACCAGCAGCAATTGAAAGGGGCTCTTTCTCTCGCTTGCATTTCAAATCCCAAATCGCGGTATCGATAGCAGCAACAGCTAGTGAAGTAATTGCACCTGTGGCTGTAGCTCGCGTTGAGTAATAGATATCGTTCCAGACTTTTTCGACATACCTGGAATCCATTCCTATTAATTTAGGAAGCAAGTAATCCCTGATTAGGGCTAGAACAGCTGTTCCGCCTGTACCGATTGTGTAACTATAGCCAACCCCGTTATTTCCATCAGCAGTCTTTATCCGGACAAATATTGTTTCTTGTTTTAGAAATGATTGAACCGAATCCGTGCGCAAAGTTTCAACAGGTATATCAATTAGAAATGTCTCTACCTCAGTGATAACGCTCATTTCGATAATCTCTCTTCTATTAATGGATGGAAAGCACAAGATCAATGATGTTTAATTTACCAACAAATCATTGTTTTACCGGCAGAGCCCTTATCGAATTCAATCAAGGCCTCAACACCCTCTGAAATTGAATATCTATGAGTTAAGAGAGGTTCCAGGGACAGGCCACTTTCTGATGCCCGATTAATAAATTCCTGTAAGTCTGGTGTTGAAAACAGCCAAACTCCATTAAGTTGAATCTGTTTTTCAATTAGTTGCATATGAATATCAAACGTAGTTTCATCGTCAGCAAACCCGACGAACGAACTTCGTCCCCAAACCTTAAGAAGATCCAAGCACAGGTTTCTTCCTGCGGATGATCCAGAAGCCTCAAATGTTCCATCAAGTTCATCAATAACTTCAGAAAGTTCTTCACGCTTTGTTGGGTCGTAGCATTTTTCTGCGCCCAGGCTCATTGCAAACTTTCGACGCTCAGCTACGGGATCAAAACCAATAACACGCAATCCGAGTGAGGATGCAATTAGAACTGCAGCAGCGCCCACTGGCCCAAGTCCTACAACTCCAAGAATTGAGCCAACTGGAAGGTTTAAGCGATTGATTGCAGACCAGGCAGTTCCTGCACCACAAGCCCAGAATGCTCCTTCTTCGAATGAAATATTTTTAGGGAGCGTTACGCAATCTCGAGCATCAACAAGTGTGTAGTCTGATAAAAATCCATCGCGATCAAGTGCATATGTTGTCTTATTTTTGCAATGCACATCCCAACCACGTCGGCAGGAAATACAATTGCCACACCCACTTATGTGTGCAACTGCAACCCTATCTCCAACCTTTAAGTGTTTAACATTTGAGCCAACTTTGAATACTTCTCCAGCACCCTCGTGACCCGGAATTATTTTTGAATTAAGTTGAAGGCCAAACATGATTCCATTGCGTTCCGAAGCTGGTGGGCGGTAAAAGAGATGAAGATCGCTCCCGCACAGCCCCGCTGCTCTATTCTTTAAAATAATTTGGTCAGGATTTGGCTCTGGCATCGCTTTTTCAACTATCTCTGTTACACGATCCCCAGGCATTAATATAGCTTTCATGTTTTCCCTCTCATTATGCGTCGATTCTTACTTTGACTAGATTTTTGATACGTAAATATTCTTTCGAAACCATCGTGTTTCCAACAGGAACTCCTCTGTTCGACCAACCGCTGGCTTCATAAACAAGCTGTTTAGCGTCGTCAAATTCTTGACGGTCTATTTTCTTACCTTCAGATGGTCCGCTTTTGATTGGCTGGTCAAAGAATAACTGTGGCAAAGTATTTAGTTTTTCAGAGACTTTTACTTTGGAGTTAAAGCTTTGCTGGGCTTCTATTCGCAGCTTGCCTAGGAATAAGAATTTTTCGAGGTCTAACGACGAAGACGTTATAGAGTGAAAAAGATCTAAAATATGGCTCTCAGTCAATTCACGAGTTGGCGGACCTGCATAGGTACAAACACCTAGAGAATCCATGGCGCTCCACAACTGCCAAAGGCTTAACATAGCTAAAACTTTCGAAGCACCTAAATTGTCTGAACTAAAACCAGTACTTGGTATTCCATACTTTTTGGAGGCGCTCAATGTGCTCTGCCTTGTGAAAGCAGGGTAATTATCTAGATCGAAATCGATATCGTGCTCTACAACGTCATATCTTGGACCAGATGGATTTATAGCCATTATCAATCCAAGACCTTGAGTTCCACGAAGGTCCCACGGCGGGAGTGGTATTCCTTTTACATGCATCATCGAGGTTGCATTTTCACTCGTTGTTGCATCTAACAATTTCCCTGTTCCGCCAGGGAAAGTTTTAGGGTTTATCTGCCAAGAATTCAAAAGTCTAAGAGCCGACTTGCTATCACCGAATTCCATCTCTTTAGATGTTTGCGCTAAAAATGCGAGCATATTTCCGGCACTAGCATGCTCGATACCTGCAACATGGCAAGACTCATTAAAAGTCATAGCGCCATTTACGTCAGCAATTCCAAGCTGTGAGAACCAAATTGGGAAAGCTTGTTGATGCAAAATACTAGAGTTGCCATTAACTTCGCCCAAACCAATTCTCTTTAAACAACTTTGTGGGCAACCAACGCAGAAATTTTGCTCAACATGGACAAAACTGAGAATCTTGCTGGAATCAAACTTCGCTACTGCTGGAGAAATATCGGTAGTGAAATTGTGTGCACCCAAATATCCAGGTAGTCCAGAATCAACAGGCCAAACTCCCATACCAGGAGATTTGTACTCACTTAGAGTTAATGGATTATCAGGGATTCGAATTCTATAGGCATCTGAAATTGCCTTTACATCCGCACTAACGTCAACGTGCCCGAATTCCAATGCAATAATCTTAAGCAAGCGCTTACCAAAATCTGCTCCCAATCCACCACTTGAAGTTGGAAAACCATCATCGAAAACTATTGATGCGTTCGCAAGTCCGTAGTCGCCAGGGGTCCCAACTGTTCCAAGTACGAAATTTCCTTCTTCGCGACTTCGAAACCAAGAATTTGATTCTCTAATGTTGTGGCCAAAGAGATTTTCAACATCAATAAAATCAATCTTTAATCCAGCGTTTATCTTTATAGCTACTCGGTTGGGAGAAACGTTTCTGATTACGATAGCCGCTAAATTCAAATACCTTAATGAAGATGCAAGCCGTCCTTCAACTTTTGATTCCACTATTCCACCAGATTGTGGTGAATGACCAACGATATAAGCGACAGCTAACCCAACTGCAGGAACTCCCGAGATTGCACCTCCAGCAATCACAATCGGTGAATCTCCATCTGTGTCGTGAAAAATATCGAGTAATAGAGTGCCTAAAAGACCAGTTCCAACTTCTGATATTTCCCAGTCGAAGTTTGAACTAGTTCTATTCAAAAGATCAATTACTAAAATCTTTTGCATCTATATCCATTTGATTTCACATAAGCATCTTAGGTTTGTGAAATATTTATTTCAATAGACAAGGATCATGCACAATATAAATTCTAAAATATTTATCTAATCACCCTTGTCAGACAAGTAATACACGCTGCTTTTTGAATCATGTCAGACAAATATGGAATTAATAAAAATTAATTAGCCCGCAAAAGTAGTTGACATCACATCTATAGAGACTAAGTTAAGAAGGCGCAAAAACAATCTATCTACGTAGATTGTTAATTTCTCACACTAAGGAAGTGATTCAATGCAAAGATTCAAAACTAGATCATCACTAGTTAAGTCTTCAAAGAAAGTTGCTATCGTACTTGGTGCTTTCACGTTTGCAATGATTCCTACTATGCAGAGTTCATCTGCCGCAGGTTTCAAGCAAGCAGGACTATCAGCTAGTGATTTCAAATCAGCAATTGACTGGCAACAGTTCAAGGGAACAACCATTGATATCGGTGTGCAGACACACCCTTGGATGGTCGCAATGGAAAAACTCATCCCACAATTTGAAGAATTGACTGGAATTAAAGTCAAATACGAATTACTTGGTGAAGATGTTGCTGTGCCAAAGATTAAGCAACAACTAAGTGCCGGCGCCGCAACCCCAGATGTGTTTATGGTTAACGCACTTGGACAAGCAGCCGCATCTGGTTGGCTTGAACCACTAGATCAATTTGTTAATGATCCAAAGTTAACTGATAAGAGCTGGTATAAGATTGATGATATTTTCAAGGGTGGACGTTCTCTTGCAACGTTTGATGGCAAGCTACTTGCAATGCCAATCACTGCAGAGTGCCAAGTTTTGTTCGTAAGAACAGACCTTGTTAAAAAGCCAGTAAAAACAATAGAACAACTAATGGTTGCTGCTAAGGCTGCAACAAAGGGTAAGGTCGCAGGTTTCTCTTCTCGAGGAATGGCAACTGGAAATGAAACCCCATGGCCATTCGGAGGATTCTCATTTAGCGCCGGTGGACAATACTTAAATGAGGCAGGAAAGCCTGTTCTTAATTCAAAGGCAAACATTGCAGCCCTTAAGACATACGCAGCACTTATGAAGTATGCCCCTAAGGGTGCAAGCGGTTGGGCATGGCCAGAAAACTATAAGGCCATTCACGACGGCACATTAGCTATGTTCCCTGACTCATCTGCATTCACTGCAGGTCTTCGTGATGCAACTTCAGCAGGAAAGAAGAATCTAAATGTCTTCCCAATGCCTAGCGTCAACGGCAATAGCACTTCAAATGTTTGGTTCTGGACTGCTGGAATCAACTCAAAGAGTGAAAAGAAAGGTGCAGCATGGTTGTTCTTACAATGGGCAACATCAGCACCAGTTGCCTACCAGTCACAACTTGATGTAACTACTGCAAGAGCTAGCGCCTGGAAGAATCCAGAAGCTGCTGCTGCAATGGGCGTCAAGAACACAGCAACTATCTCTAAAATCTTGGCAACTGTTGATACAAAAGCAATGGCTCTAGCATGGACAAATGCGAACTGGCCACAAGTTGCTGATGCATTAGCAAGAGCGGTTAACAAGACAATCACCGGTGGTGATGCAAAGAAGGAGCTAGATAACGCTCAAAAGATTGCCCTAAAGGCACTCAAATAAACTAAGGCGCCATTAAAGCGCGAGAGACGGCAAGGCATGCTGCTGCAAGGTGCCTTGCTGTCTCTTTCCTGATCTAAAACTTCAGGCTACAGTGAAGACTAATTATTGGAGGTAGCTGCCCAGGGCAGCGTATAAATTTATGTTGAATAGAAGAGCTAGGGCAAAGATCTATTTCTTGACTCCAATTACTGCCCTACTGTTGATAATGACAATTTTTCCATTTGTCTATTTGATCCTCATAAGTTTCACCGACAAGGCAGCGACTAATCCAAATACCGAAATTGTCTGGTTCGAGAATTATGTTGAAATCTTCCGGGATCATCAGTTCTATCAGTCCGTTAGCATCACGCTAATTATTACGATTTTTAGTGTTTTTCTTCAAATATTCCTCGGGTTAATTCTGGCCCTGAGCTTCACCAATCTTTATAGAAATCTCTGGTTCCTTCGCGCAATTGTCATGATTCCCATGGCCGCGGCACCAGTTGCAACCCTCTTTAACTGGCGATACATGTTAAATACTTCAACTGGAGTAATTAACTACGTTATTTCGACTTTGGGCTTCTCTCAAGTAGGTTGGCTTGATTCCAAAACTCTCGCCCTTACTTCAATAATTTTAGTAGAGACGTGGATGTGGACTCCCTTTGTATTCATACTTCTAACTGGTGCACTTTCTTCCATTGATAAGAATATTGTCGAAGCCGCTCAGGTTGACGGCGCAAATCGATTTGTTCTTGCAAGACACATCTATATCCCAATGCTTAAGCCCTTCCTCATTATCGCTCTAGTCCTTCGGATTATTGATGCCGCAAAATCATTTGATGCAATTCAGATTTTGACTTCTGGCGGACCGGGTTACGACACTGCTAGTTATAACTTCTTAATCTATTTAAATGGAATCTCGTATCTAAATTTTGGAAGTGCTGCGGCACAAGCGGTAATCCTAATAATCGTACTTATGGTCATTTCTAGGAGATTCTTTAATCGTCTCGTGCGAGAGGCGGTAGAAAGTTGAGAAAGAGTAGTAACAAACTCGATATTGGAATAATTACAGTTTTCCTTACCTGGTCATTGATTCCCATTTTATGGCTCTTAGGAACCTCACTAAAATCAGAGCTTTATGTGGATTCAATCCCTCCACGCTGGATACCTAATTTTGATTTAACTGCCTATAAGAAAATTCTTGGAAATGATGCAATTCAAAATACTTTAACAAATAGTTTGATTATCGCTATCGGTTCTACACTTTTGGCGATTTTTTGTGGATCGTTAGCCGGGTTTGCTCTTGGAAAGCTTGTAACCAAAAGACATATTGAATTTGAATTTTGGATTCTTAGCTCAAGATTGGCTCCACCAATTGCGATAATTCTTCCACTCTTCATCGGGTTCCAGTATTTTCATCTACAGGACACCCTGATTGCACTGATCTTGGCACACGCCGTAATGCTTATCGGATTGGTTACTTGGATATTAATCGAAACTTTCAGAGCAATTCCAAGAGAAATTCAGGATGCTTGTGAAGTCGATGGTTGTAACGAATGGCAAATGTTCATAAAAATAATGTTCCCACTTGCCCGTTCAAGCATCATAGGAATAGCCAGCCTCTCCTTCCTGCTCTCTTGGAATGAATTCTTCTTATCCCTTGTTTTATCAAGCTCTAACTCTTTGACGGTACAGGTTCTGCTTTATCAATCAATTGGCTACCAGACATTCAGTTTGTCTCAACTTGCAGCAACTTCCATTATTGTTTTATTGCCCACCTTGATCGTGGTTTCGGTATTCCAAAAACAACTTATCCAAGGACTCACCTTCGGTTCGGTTAAGGGTTAAAAATGCGCGATTTAATCTATGAAAAGATAAAGAAAGATATTCTTTCTTGCACATACGAGCCTGGACAGAAACTCTCTGAAGCGATTCTTTCTAAATCGTTTGGTGTGAGTCGGTCATTGATTAGAGAAGTATTGATATCTCTCGAATTCGAGAAACTAATTGTTGTTGTTCCAAAAATAGGTTCGTTCGTTGCGCCTATTTCATTTGATTATCTCTCACAAGCTCTCTTTGTGCGCAAAAGCCTAGAAATAGCGAACCTCAAAGATTTAGTCTTTCCAATACTGAGTTCTCATTTAGAGCTCTTGCAGTTAGAGGTTGACCGGACGGAAATTCTCTTGAATTTAAATCAATATGAGGATGTGCTTGTTTCAACCAATGAATTTCACAGATTGCTCTTCCTTTTTAACGGCCGAGTCAACATCTGGGACTATATAAAGATTTTTAACAATTCGGTCCATGTCTTACACCAGGTTGAGAAGCAAGATCAGGAAACTCGATCTCACAAGCTGCATCAACAACATAAAGAGTTGATTAAGCACTTGCGAGATTCCGATTTAGATTCGGCAATCGCATTAATGATCGATCATGTAAGTATCGATTTCCATGATATGCATATAGTCGCGAGGGAACCCTTTAACAATAACCAAAGTTTGTGAGCCTTCGTTAGTGAGTCGGAAGTCATTGGAGAGCGCTCTTCTAGGATGCAAAATAGAGAGTGGCTTGTTTCACGGTGAATGGGAATGTCTAGCTTTAGAGAATGAAGAGATTTACCTAAAGATATTGGTTGATAAGGGCGCAGATGTAATTCAACTTATCTATAAGCCCACAGCTACAAATCTAATTTGGATTTCTGAGCGAGGTATTCCTGAAAAGAAGTTCACACCTAGCGATTATTCAAACGACTTTCTCTTTACAGATTCGTATGCCGGGGGATGGCAGACAGTATTTCCTAATGGGGGACTGCCGAGCGATTTTAATGGAGTTCACTTTGCTCAACATGATGAGGTGGCACTTAAGCCCTGGAAATTTGAAGTACTCGAAGAGAGCGCCGAGAGAGTAAGTGTTCGTTTCGAGATATTTTCCGAGAAACTACCATTCCGAATCACAAAGACCTTTTCTCTGGAGAAGGGTTCGCCAAGAATCTTGATAGAAGAGAGTATCGAGAACTTGTCTAATGAAGAGCTGCTAACCATGTGGGGCAGTCATATAACTTTTGGTCCACCTTTTCTCTCAGAAAAAAGCAAAATTATTTTCATCGGCAACCCCCGAGTATTACCTCACCCAGTAGAAATCGATATTGGGGGACGACGTGTTGGTACTACTTCTGAGTTTCGCTGGCCAATTGGTCTGGACCCGAACAATTTAGAAATTGATTTTTCACATATTCCAGAGCGTGGAACAGAAAGTGAACTTCTTTATATCTCTGATTTTGAAAAACCCTCATTTCGGATTGAATCATCCGACTTAAATTTGGCAATAGATTTTGAATGGGATCAAACTATATTTCCCTACATTTGGTACTGGCAGGAGTTTGGTAAAAGCAAGGAGTACCCATGGTTTGGCAAGAATTTCAATATTGGCCTAGAGCCATTCTCAAGTTTCCCTACCAATGGACTTGCCGAATCGGTCAACAATCACAGTGCAATGCGATTTGATCCGAAAGAAATTAAAGTAGCTCATTCAAATTTCAAAGTTTCCAAACTTCAAACTACTAGAAAAGGCTAGGTATTAAAATGAAAATAGTTGATGTGAAAGTTACGACAGTTACCGTTCCACTCGTCGCACCGCTACGACATGCATCTGGTACTCACTGGGGCCGATTCGTGCGCACAATTATTGAGATTGAAACGGATGAGGGGATAGTCGGAATCGGTGAGATGGGTGGGGGTGGCGAAAGTGCTGAACTCGCATTCCAAAACTTACGTCAATATTTAATCGGAGAAAACCCATTCGATCTAGAGAACTTAAGATTCAAAATCTGCAACCCAACGGCTAGCCTCTACAACAATCGAACCCAACTATTTGCGGCAATTGAATTCGCCTGCCTTGACATTATTGGAAAGAAATTGAATGTTCCTGTTTACGATCTCTTCGGAGGTAAAATTCGAGATGAGGTCGAATTTGCAAGTTATCTCTTCTTCCGTTACCCCGATGATAAAACAAAAAAGGGAGAAGTTAAGAACGCTGAACAATTAGTTAAATATGCGACGGATCTGAAGAAGGAATGTGGTTTCACAACTCACAAACTCAAGGGCGGCGTATTTCACCCTGACTATGAACTTGAATGTTTCTTGGCTTTAGGTGACGCGCTACCAAAAGACAGGTTCAGGTATGACCCAAATGCCACACTTACGGTCACGCAAAGCATTGAATTTGCACAAGCAATCAAGGGTATGCGGATTGACTATCTAGAGGACTTCACATGGGGTCTAGATGGCATGAAGCGGCTTCGTGATATTGCGCAAATGCAGACAGCCACAAATACGGTTGTCGTGAATTTCGAACAATTAGCCCAAAATATTCATCTGAGATCAATCGATGTGATTCTTCTAGACACAACTTTCTGGGGTGGAATTAGAGCGTGCATAAAAGCTGCAGGTGTTTGTGAAACATTCCAACTCGGCGTTGCAGTCCATTCCTCAGGAGAGCTTGGTATTCAATTAGCGACGATGTTGCATTTGGGTGCGGTACTTCCAAATCTCTCCAATGCTGCGGATGCTCATTACCATCACCTAACTGACGACATAATTGTCGGTGGATTGATGAAGTACGAGAATGGAAAACTTAAAGTGCCAACCGGGCCGGGCCTAGGTGTTGAGATTGACAGAGATAAGTTAAATGAGTATGCCGAGCTCTATAAAGAACTCGGAAGCTATCCATACGACAAAGATCCAATGCGACCAGATTGGTTCCCTATCTCACCAAATGATAGATGGGCGCCAATTCTTTAGATCTCTCAAAGGAATTACTTATTCCATATTGGTGTGACGTGACCGCATTTTTGCAAGGTCTTCGCCGCGCGCCTCACGGACAGCATTTGTAATTAAGTCTCCCAAGATCAGAATTGCGATTTCAAAAGTACTTCCCATTGGCAGCACTGCAATTGAAGCTTTGTCATCTGCCATAGTTTGCGCCGGAATTTTAAAGACTAAATCAGCAAGTTGTGCTGGCTTATTATTGGGTTGCGCTGTGAAATATAGAATTCTTGCACCATCTCGAGAAGCAACACCAGCTAGCGCTTCTGCAGTTGAAATATTTCCCGGCCCACAAGTCAAGATAAATAAATCACCGGAACCCAAATGTGGAACGGTCATATCCCCAACAACATGAACATCTAAGCCTGCATGAAAGAGTCTCATTGCAAGTGCTCGCATCATCAATCCTTCACGCCCGCCTGCGTAGAAAGCAATATTCTTAGCAGCGAGAATTTCTTTAACTGCAGACTTAACATCAGATTCGTCAATCAGCTTCATCGCAGTATCTATTTCTTCCATCGCCCCATTGAGCTGGTTTGACCAGGAGGAGTTATTTTCTTGAGATGTCATTTAGATACCTTTCACTCGAAATTGAACAACAGTCTTTGCTGATTATGCTGATTTACTTTATCCACTACCCTCACTATTAACAAGGAATTTCTTAAAGAAAGTAACTCAAAGTAGTTTGCGATTTCGCAATATTTTCTTACATTTGAAACAGAAGCTGCTATACGCTTTCGCCAGATGGTCCGGGAATTACTTCCCGAGCCACCTACCCTTTGTCAGAGGGATTTAGTGAATCTGGGCTCACTCGTCTTTCGGGTGAGCTCTTCGCCATTCAATGATCGAAATCATCAAATTAGCGAATATCGCTAATAAGGCGATCCAGTTTCCATAATCCATAACGTCCTAAAGCAATTGATTTACACTCATCTAATGACCCCAGCCTTCACCTTCACCATCCGGGTCCGCGCCAACGCATCCAACTACAAAGTTGGTGGCACCGCAGGTGACCCACCTCGCGTTGTAGTTGCAGTTCAAGCCCCTGCAGTAGATGGCAAAGCAAATAGCGCAATCCTCAAAGTACTCGCTAAAGCATTTGGTCTTAGAACACGAGACTTCACATTTCTTTCCGGAGAAATATCCCGAGATAAGCGCATCCAAGTAACCGGGGATAGCGAAGCTATAAGCGTTAGATACAAAGAGTTGTGTAATGAATAAGTTGTTCTTTATGTTCGGTGCAATCATCGGAGCTTCTCTTGGATGGGCACTTCCCGATGGAAACCTTGTAGTTACGGGGTTCTGTGCATTAGTTGCTGGCCTAAGCACACTTGCTGCCTGGCTAATATCTAAATATTTTGTGAGAAAAATTCACCCAAGATATTAGGACTTCTGCTTACCTATAAGTTTCATCTTGCGCAGCGCTTTATCCGTAATTATTCCTCCGTTAGAACCTCGCTTAGGTCCCTTTAAATAACCAATTTCCATAGCCGTACTTACGCATTCACCAATAAATTCCTCTTCAAGCACTAATTCATAAGCAAGATCGATGACCGGTACCAATGAACCTGTCTTAACAATTCGATCATAAAGCCAAGCAATTTCAACTAAATAATCTTCATCAGAGGAAGATGGATCAAGCAGGCGAATACGTTCTAGCGCGAAATCAATACGAGGGTTATCTGACATATATGGAATCTAACGGCGAGGGCTGACACTTCTGATGAAACCCGGTGATTAAGAGTTAGCGGAAGCAAGGTCTACTTAAGCGCTTCGCAAGCCTTAGCTGCCATTTCGTTGGCGTAATCGGCGTTTGATCCGGTTTCATCTAATAGCTTTGCAGCTTCTACCTGCATGCATTGTGAATATGTGACGGTAATTGCTGCGCCATCGTCATCGTCGCCACCGCAACTAGTAATAGCAAATGTTGCTGCAAGTGCAAGGATTACCAGAGTTGCTCTCTTCATTGGCCAAGAATAACAAAGGGTGTTTTTGG
>CAEZZY010000010.1_pt1 | contig 15331 bp, 13 predicted proteins | sample 7267031 | NCBI WGS metagenome assembly CAEZZY01 (sample SAMEA6813970, study PRJEB35770) | uncultured Actinomycetes bacterium | biome: Freshwater; feature: Freshwater reservoir; material: water | place: Czech Republic | collected 2016-08-15 | depth 30m m | reverse complement strand
CTGGCTGCAAAATGTCTGATGCAGATTTTCTGATCAACTCTTCAAAATCCCATTTCGTATAACTGTGCTCGCCATGGCTCCAGCGTTGCCCTGGCGTTGTCTTCTTCAATTCCGCATATCGATCGACCAACTGAGGCATCAGGGCCTCTTCAATCCAAGACAAGTTGAATTCGCGAAGGCGTTTATACATCTCTATCGCATACCCATAGTCCCAGCCCATATAGGCATCTGCCGCAAGTTCAACATCAGGTCCAACTGCATTTCTAACTGCACGGACTAATTCAACGTTGCGACGCATTCCTTCATAACCATCTTGAGGTCCAAAACCAAAGCGTTGCTTTAGTCTGGTGAAACCTTGCGCAATATATCCTCGAGCTTCATCAGCAAGTTCATCTAAATCTTCCATTGCATAAAGTCGGCTCACATAACAAGGAACTCTGCTTTGTACGTTTCCGCCAAGCAACTCTGTAACTGGAACTCCAAGCTCTTTTGCATGTGCATCCCACATTGCAATATCAATTGCAGATAGCGCAGAAACTGCGGCACCACTTCTGCCAAACCTAATTAGAGTTCGATAAATCCGTTGCCAATTGCCTTCATGATTCTCGATGTCTTGGCCTTTCAAAAGATCCAAGATATACATATCAATTATGCCCTTTGCTGCGCCATTAAATGCGCCTGCAGTTGCAGTTCCGATTACACCTTTTTCAGTTTCAATTTCGACAACCGTGCAGAAACCAGGACCAAACCAACCGCCCTCCTTCGTATGAAAATCTTCAAGCACAGAGGCGTTTGTGATTAAGTTTCGGCGTAACGTTGACGGCGCCTGCGAGTAGCCAATTACTCTTGATCTAACTCTCGTGATTTTACTCATTTGATATCCCCGATCTTTTCATTGGTTGTTAACTTTAACGATGGTATTTGTCGCAGCAGATTCATATGCTGCCTCCAAAAATTCAACTGCCCATGCAGCTTGCAAGCCTGGTGCCAGATTGATCTGTGCTTTTCCAGTTATCAAATCCACTAAATGCCGTGCAGTTTCTAGAGCTGGGTAAGTGTCTCCAACATCTTTTCCAGTAATTTCATATTGATGTCCGCTGTCATTCCGGACGAGTAATTGTCCATCACGCATGTCATGAAGAATGTAACCCTTGGTCCCGTAATATCTAAACTCTTGTTGGTGCTTATCGCCATCACGTAAATTTCCAGTCGAACCCATATTCCCTATTGTGTTGCCTTCGCAGGTAAAAGCCATTGCGTCGATTAAGTCCACGTTTAAATCTCGCTTCTCCATGAAAGCAGCAACCTGTGTAGCTCTTCGATTAATTGCATGCAGAATCATTCCTATTGCATGTGAAACTTGAGTTTGACCTTGCCCACCACCGGCAAGTTTCGGATCTGAAAAAGTTAATGGATCCGGCCCGGTGATTGCCCACTTAAAAATACCTTTGTACTGCTCTGGAGTTCCTCGGTAATAAGCTTCGGCCATACTTGCGAAAAGTCCATTAACGAGAAGTATTTCGCCAATCTCTTCATTGTCTAAGGCTTGCTTAAGCACCTTTGCGGCATTCGTATGTTGAAAGGTATAGCCAACTGTTAAGTGAAGTCCCTTTGAATTCGCCAAATTTACTAATTCGTGAGCATCTGCAGCGATTGTAGTAAACGGTTTCTCAACCATTACATGAACACCATTTTCCAGTAACTCTTTAGCCACTGGATAGTGAAGGGCAGAAGGAGTAGCAACTATTGCGCCATCGATTTTCATCGCCGACAAAGCTTGCGTGACATTTTCAAAGCCGGCAGGAATATCAAACATTTCCTCTGCTTTTTTGCGCTTATCTGAATTGGGGTCTATCAGTGCAACAAGCTCACAATCTGGATATTTCTTCAATGAAGGAATATGAAATTCTGTTGACCACCAACCAGTACCAACTATGGCGATTCTTGGCTTTGTACTCATGACAGCTTTACACCTTCTAACTCTTTGAGCCCAATCTCCTTAATCAAGACATTTAGGTAGGCGATGCGCTCAGGACTGATCGGAATATGTGGTTCTCGACAATGTGAAGTTGTAAATATACGTAGGTGCTTAAGCAAAAGTTTTTGAATCTCAATAAATGTGTCAAGACTTGTAAGTTGAAAAGTTAACAACGGTAGAACTAATTGATAAAGAGTTCTCGCTTTCTCAATTTCGCCAGCTTTAAATAAATCATTTATTTCGACAAATATTCCGGGCAAGCTACAGCCGGGCATAAAACCATCAATGCCTGAGGTTAAATCTTCCATCAAATGAATCGCGCCATAACCAGAAATGATTTTGAAGCCTGAAGATTTAAGTAACTTGGCCTTGTCTCCGATGGGTGGGGACTCAAGCTTTATGTAATTTACATTTGGTTGTTCTTTAATGATTTGCGATAACAGAGCCATTGGAAGAGGAACACCAGTCCAAGCCGGCGCATCTTGAACGATGATTGGGATCTTAACTGCAGATCCAACTGCTTTGAAATATGAAAGTACATTGGCTTCATCGGGTTTTACGAATGTTGGTGGGTAAAGCATCAAGGCACTTGCGCCAAGTTTTTCGGCTTCAATACTTCGGGAGACTGCCGCTCGAGTACCGCTGTGCTCGGTTCCCACAATTACCGGAATTCTTGAATTTACTGATTCCAAAACCTTTTTAAGAATCTCGATTCGTTCAGAATCACTTAATTTATAGAGCTCGCTTGCAAGCCCGAAAATTACAACTCCATTTGCTTTGTTTGTAATGCAGTGCTCAACAAGTCTAGGGATTGAATCTAGATCTACACTCCCATCACTATTGAATGGAACTGCCAATACTGGAAGAACTCCACCGACCTCACGCATCTTGACTAATCACTACCCTGTTATATTCGAAACCACCTGCGTGCAATTTTTCAAACATTTCTGGCGCTTTGCCCATCGGCGTCACATCAGAGATAAATGGTGCAACCAGCTTATGGTTATCTCCCAACCAGTTAGCAGTATCAGCAAATTCCTTATTGGTATAGCAGTAACTTCCCAGAATGGTTCTTTCATCTGCACTTACTTCATAACTTGGAATTGCTAGATCCGGGGTATCCATGCCAACCAGCACGATACGTGCTGCAACATCGGAGAACTTAAATGCATCACTAAAACTATAGGTATTTCCAACGGCATCAAATACAACTGTCGGTTTCGCGCTGTTCTCATAGAAACTCGAAAGCTCTTTCGGTGAAATACTCTTGAAAGAAAACTTTGAGATAAATTCGCGCTTTGCATCTGAAGGTTCACTAATCACAAAATCTTTAACTCCGACTCGGGCACATGCCAAGCCAATCGCCTGGCCAATAGGTCCGCCCCCAATAATTAACACTCTGTCAGTTGTCTCAACGCCTGCCCGAACCACGGCGTGATAACCAACAGCCAATGGTTCAACTGCAGTTGCTAGTACTGGTGAAACTTCCTCGCTTATTAGAGCTAAATTTCTTATTGGCGCAATTACGTATTGAGCGAATGCGCCATCTACACCTTTTGTGACACCCAGAACTTTTCGTGATCGACAGACATATTCTTTTCCACCTAAACAGAGTTCGCACTGATGACATGAAATTACGGGATTTATAACCACTCGTTTTCCAACAAGGTCAGACCCAGCACTTGTTGAAACCTTCTCAACAACGCCACATGTTTCATGTCCCATGACTTGGTCAGGAAATCTGCGCCCAGTTGCCCCACTGGCACCATGAATATCTGAGCCACAAATGGCAGTGGCAAGAATTTTAACTATTGCATTTTCACCTGTTAGTTCAGCAAGAGCACGTTTCTTCACTTCAAATTCATTGAAACTAGTGAGTACTAAACTTAGGTGGCTCATTGAAACTATTTCGCCGCATCCTGATAGAAGTTAATGACATTCATTACTGCTTCTTTGCGCAGTTCAGGTAAGGCTTGAATTGAGCACCAAGATGAATGCGGAGTTAGAAGCGCATTTGGTGAAGTGCGAAGAATGTCATCCATAGGAAGTGGCTCGACTTCGTAAACATCTAAGCCGGCACCTGCCAGGGTTCCGCTCTTAAGCGCTCGATCAACAGCTGCAGGATCTATCAATCCACCTCTGCTTGTATTAATTAATATTGGCTTCTTAGTTGTTGATGCTAAGAAATCGTCATTAATTAAATATTTATTCTCTGAAGTTAGCGGGCAGTGTAGAGAGATTAGATCTGATTCCGCTGCGAGTCTCGCAAGATCTACGCTCTCAAACCCATGACCTTTTGCATAAGGATCATGAGCAATTACTTTTGCACCAAAACCAGAGAAATACTTTCCAACTAAAGATCCAATCCGACCTGTTCCTATAAGTCCAATGGTTGATTCTGAAACTTTCTTGATTGAATTTGCATGTGAGGCGGCTGCCCACTTACCCGAGCGCATCTCTGCGTCTAGTTGAGGAAGCTTGCGCCAGAGTGCCAGCCCTAAAGAAACTGCGTGCGTAGCGACTTCCTCGGTGCAATAGTGAGGCACATTCTTTACTGGGATTCCAGCCTTAGCCGCTGCGTCCAAGTCGATCATGTCCATGCCTATGCCTATGCGAGAAATTATCTTGACATTGTCCATAAGTGAAATAGCCTTGGCTTTAACGGGGGCCCACTGCACGATAACTGCATCTGGCTTAAATTCAGATAACGATTTGATAACGTCGTCTTCATTTTTACACTGTGCAATTAATACTTCTGCATTCAAATGTTCTTTCAATAAATTAATTTCGAGCGCTCCATCGCCTAAATCGTTATCGGTAATTAGAACTTTCATAACTAAACTCCTCTGACAAGTAGGTTATTTGCGCAAAATAAATCTAGCACTTTTCCCACAAATTAAAAGTTTTTTCTTTTTATCCTTGACAACTGTCTTACAAGTGAGTTTTCTAGTCTCTTAAGTCCATTACAAAATGGACCAATCAGTGCGGATTGGGAGGACCTGTCATTAACGTTTTGGAATGTAAGTCCGTATCTAAATGGTACGGCGAAGCTGCTGTTCTGAAGAACGTTGATTTTGATCTTGCCCAAAATGAAATACATGCAATTGTTGGCGAGAACGGCGCTGGTAAAAGCACGCTAGTAAAAATTATTTCTGGACTTGTTCCTGTCGATGTCGGAACAATTAAATTTGAAGGCAATGATCGGACATTTGCACATATTCGTGAAATTCAAAACTCGGGCGTAGCTCTGATTCACCAAGAGCCAAGACTCTTTCCTGATTTATCAGTTCTAGAAAATGTCTGCGTCGACTATCAAGTTCGTGATGGTAAGAGCAAGAGATTTAATTGGAAGCAGGCCGAAGAAGAAACTAAAGAATTACTTGCCCAGCTTGGTTGTTCATTCAGTGTCCATTCACCAGTTAAGGCGCTCTCTGTTGCAGACCAGCAGATGGTAGATATGGTTTCGGCGCTTCGTAAGAAACTTAAGCTTCTAATAGTCGATGAACCTACTGCCTCGCTCACACCTTCAGAGGTCGAAAGATTGTTTTCTACTATTCGTAAATTGAATGCAAGTGGCGTTGCAATTATTTTCATCGGACACCGTCTTGAAGAAGTTTTAGAGATTTCTAATCGAATCACAGTCCTCAAAGATGGTGAAGTGGTTGCTGTTAAAAAGACCTCTGAAACCACGGAAGATGAGCTGATCAGACTTATGGTGGGCCGAAATATTGCGGCTTCGACAACTGACTCCAAGTCTTCAAGCAACGAAATATCACTTAAGGTCTCAAATTTAGAAAGCCCAGGATTCGTTGCCGATGTCTCATTTGAAGTTAAGAAGGGCGAGATTTTGGGAATTGGTGGTCTTGTTGGTGCCGGCCGAAGCGAGCTCCTTGAAACAATTTTTGGATTACGCAAACGTACTTCTGGCGAAGTTCTTTCAACAAACCATGGAAGTATCAAAACGGTTAAGCAAGCAATTTCTTCAAGACTTGCACTAGTTCCAGAAGATCGGGCACATAATGGCTTGTTCTTAAATCGCTCTATAAATGAGAATTTAGTGATAACCAATTTGAATCTTACTTCTAAAGGTGGAAAGCGTAATTTCGGAAAAGAGAAACAGATAGGCCAAGAATTAATTGAAAAATTCCGCGTAAAACTCTCGAGTGCTTCGCAACTTGTGCGCGAACTCAGCGGTGGAAACCAACAGAAGGTCAGTTTGGCAAAGTGGCTAAAGCAAGAAGTCGAAATTCTTCTAATTGACGAGCCATCGCGTGGCGTTGATGTGGGTTCTAAAGCGGAGATTCATCAATTCCTAAACACATCAGCAAGAGACGGTATGTCTGTGGTGATGGTGAGCAGCGATATGCGCGAGTTGATCGAACTTTCACACCGAATAATTGTCATGAGAAATGGGCGAATAGCTGGTGAGCTTTCTGGTTCACAAATCTCGGAAGAGGCCGTTCTTCGTTTAGCTTCTGGACTTTCATCAGCCGGAAAGGGGAACTAATCATGGCCATAAAATTGAATTCAAAAGTTACCTATATCTTCAAGAAGCGCGAATTCGGAATCTTTCTTTTCATTTTGGTTCTACTTGCGGTATTTGGTTCGATTGAACCACGCTTCTTCCGTTCCGATAACTTAAGTGCAATTTTGTCATCCGTGGGAATCTTGATGGTTGTCGGTGCTGGGCAAACCCTTGTTATCGTGACTCGAAACATCGATCTAAGTGTTGGAAGCACCCTAGGCATGGCCGCAATGGTTATGGGCATGGTCGCGAGAGAGAATCCTAATTTCCCGATTGCTGGACTAATTCTTATTGCAATGGTTGTGGGCGGAATCTGTGGCCTGATAAATGGTTATCTAGTTAGCTACGGAAAGATTCCTTCGATTATTGCGACCCTTGGTACCCTCGCAATTTTCAGAGGAGCAGTATTCGTTGTCTCAGATAACGTTCAAATCGACCCTAATGATGTGCCAAAAGGAATTATTGACCTATCTACAACTTCGCCGATTGGAATTCCTTGGTTATTGATCTTTGCTTTCCTTTCAATAGTTTTGGTTTGGTACATCTCATCTCAAACACTTCTTGGAAAACGTGTTTATGCGGTGGGAAGTAATCCTGAAGGTGCAATTTCACGTGGACTTTCATTTAACAAAATAACAATTATGGTCTTCGTTTTTGTTGGAGTTTTAGCCGGACTTGGCGGTGTTCTCTACACCGCCCGCTATGCGACTATTAATCCAGCCGACGTTGGACGTGGGCTTGAGTTCGATGTTATCTCCGCCGTAGTAATTGGCGGCACAAATATCTTTGGAGGTTCCGGAACCGCACTTGGAACCGCACTTGGTTGTATGTTGATCGGAATTTTATCTAATGGTTTAACAGTGGTGGGTGTATCTCCATTCTGGAAGGCCTGTGCAACAGGTTTCCTAATCTTGGCAGCTGTTGCAATCGATAATTTGGTTCGAAAGAAACAGGAAGAGAATTTCTTACTTGCCATTAGGAATCAGAGGACGGTGAAATAATGTCTACGCTAATTAAATCTCCATCTCGATTTAAAGTTCCTGGCTATTTGATTGGGCCACTTTTAATTTTGGTAATTGCCATGATTTACGGCTCCCTTGGTTCAGAGTATTTTCTACAACCTTCTTCCATCATCTTTAATACGGGCCGCTATATAGAAATAGGTCTGTTGGCGCTGGCTTTAACCTTTGTGATTATCAATGGTGACATTGACCTATCCGTAGCTTCTACTCTTGCCGCAAGCGCTGGAGTCCTAGCCAAATTATTTGCAAATGGCGTGCCAATTTTCTGGTGCTGTGTTGCATCGATTTTTACCGGTTTTGTTCTTGGTCTAATCAATGGCTTAATCGTCATTAAATTTGGCCTGCCAAGCTTGGTTGTAACGCTAGCGACGCTTGCACTTTATCGCGGATTGACACAAGTAATGCTGGGCGATGGCGTTGTTGCAAATTATCCAGAGAGTTTCGTGGGCTTTGATCAAAGATTAGTGATTGGTGGAAATCCAGGGCTTCCTGCTCCATTAGCTCTTTTTATTGTCGCTTCAATAATCTTTTACTATGTTCTTCACCGTTCTAATTATGGAATCAAGAACATAATGTCAGGAAGTAATCCATCTACAAGCAACTTCTCTGGAATCAGCGTAAATAACGTTCGACTACTTGCATTTGCATTAAGCGGAACTGTTGCCGGAATTTGCGCAGTAATGATCACTTCTAGATTAGGTTCAACAATTTCTAACGTTGGACTAGGTCTAGAACTACTCGCAATCACTGCGGTAGTTCTTGGTGGAACAGATATCTTTGGCGGTCGCGGTGCTATTTCTGGCACTGTGGTTGCGCTATTTGCAATCATGGCTGTTCGTGAAGCCCTAGTAATCCAAGACATTAATGGTCAGGTTCAAGATGCCGCTATTGGGTTATTACTAATCCTTACAGTTCTGGTACCACGAATTCGCTCATATTATGTTGATAAGAGAAATAGGCAAAAGAGATTTAATGAGGCGCAAGCGAAGTCCTAAGGGATTTCGAGTTGCAAATCATTAATCAATGGTGATGAAGTACATCGCTATTGGAATACGGAATGAGGCTAAAGGAATGAATAAAAAGCATAAAGCGCTAGTTCCAGTCTTGGGTATGTCACTCATCCTGACTGGAGTAAGCGCTTCATTCATGGCAACATCAGCAACAGCAGCTACTAAGTACAAGGTCACCTATATTCCTAAGAACCTAGGTAACCCATACTTCGATGCAATCGTTAACGGTTTCAAGAAGGCCGCTAAGGGATTGAACATGACCGTTAAGGTTGTAGCTCCTGCTCAAGCTGGCGCCACAGATCAAATCCCATTTATTGAAGCTGCAATTCAACAAAAAGTTGATGCAATTGCAATTTCTCCAAATGATGCAAACGCGCTATGTCCAACACTTAAGCGCGCAATGAAGGCTGGAATTGTTGTTCTGACTGTGAACGGTGATACAACTGCTTCATGTCGTCATGCTTCAATCACACCAGTTGATTTCAGCGTTCTAGGAAAGTACTTAGTTGACCAAACTGCCAGCGTTATCGATGGCAAGGGTGACTGGGCATTCCTTTCAGCTACATCAACTGCGCCAGACCAGAATGCATGGTTAGCAGGAGCTAAGAAGTACATCGATGGCGGCGGACAACCTGGCCTAAAGCTAGTTGACACCGTTTACGGCGATGACGCTCCAGAAAAGAGTGCTACTGAAGCACAAGCACTTCTTGCTAAGTATCCAAACCTAAAGGCAATCAACGCACCAACAACTGTTGGTATCGCTGCTGCTGCACAAGTACTTTCAACTTCACCTCTAAAGGGTAAAGTTCAAGTAACTGGTCTTGGAACTCCTAACCAAATGCGTCAATATGTTAAGGACGGCACAGTTAAGGCATTCTCACTTTGGGATCCAGGTCTAGAGGGTGAAATTGCTGCAAACCTAATCGTTTCTATCAAGGCAAAGAACATGAAGCCAAAGAAGGGACTTTCATTCTCAATTAAGGGTGTTGGTCCAGGCAAGTGGAAGATGGGCAAAGATGCAGTGATCATTGCGGGACCACCGCAAGAATTCAATGCAAAGAACATCGACAACTTCAACTTCTAATACGTAGATAAAGAGAGCAGCGCACAGTGTCAATCAGAAAACTCAGCGATCAAATCGTTGAAGACATTCTTTCCCAGCTTGGCTCAGGCCAACTTGGTGAAGGGTCTACCGTTCCTTCTGAAATGACACTGTGCGCTACTTACAACGTAACTCGTGGCGTAGTGCGCGAAGCAATTCGAAGTTTGGATGCAAAAGGATTTATCAAGGTAAGCCAAGGCATGGGAACAACCATTGCCCCAATGCACGAATGGAATGTTCTAGACCCAATTTGGGTAGCACTTAATTCAGATAGTTCATATTTCGATGACTTACAAACAACTCGCGAAATGTTCGAGCCTGAAATTGCCGCACTCGCAGCTAGAAATGCGACTCCGGAAAATTTAAGAGAACTTCAAGAAATATTAGAAGAGCAGAAGCTCTGTATAGGTGATGAGACTGATATTGCACACATTGATATCGCCTGGCATGCGGCGCTATCTCGCGCGACTCAAAATCCAATTTTGAATCAATTACATAATTCAATAGCTAATCTCGGAATTAAAGTACGAATTGAAAATGCAAAACGACCAAATGCGGTTGAGCATGCTACTTACTGGCACGATGAAATCATGAGAGCTGTGATCAGCGGAGATTCTGATCTGGCAAAGGCTGCAATGCGCATGCATATGAATCAAGTCCGTGCTGACCTCGAGATTGCACTACAAAGAACTTAATAAAATCTAAGAGAGACTAGGGGTAGAAAATGGAATATAAATTAACGCTACTTTCAATGGGTGGAAGTGAAGTGCCCGGTCCAGAACTCTTTTGGATGGGGCAATGGGATAACTGGTTCCGTCTTCAATTCCAAGTCGGTCTAATTCAAGGCAATGGTATTACTGCCCTTGTTAACACTGGGCCAGCCAAAGATTTAGGACCGATGAATGAAGGCTGGGTCGCCTTTCTTGGAGAGCGCGTTAAGTTTGCACGCGAAGAAGGCGAATACATCCTTGATCAACTTGCAAAACATAGCGTTAAGCCAGAAGACATTACGCATATCTTCTTGACTCCCCTACAGCTTTACTCTGTAAGTAATGTTCTTGAATTTCCAAATGCAAAAATTCACATTTCAAAGCGTGGATGGATTCATTTTCATACAACTCACCAACATCCACACGATGGTCGCGATACAAGTATTCCGCCACACATCTTGGCCGAACTCGTTGGCAAATCTTGGGATCGCGTAGTCCTCTTAGAAGATGAAGAGACAATCGCTCCAGGACTTCGTACTTGGTGGTCTGGCGGACATCACCGCGCATCAATCGCTGTAGAGGTCGACACCAAAGCCGGAACAGCAGTTTTGAGCGATACCTTCTTTGTAATGGAGAATGTCGTAAACAACCATCCAATTGGTATCACAGAAAATATGTATGAGTGCATGGCGGCGCATGCCCGAGCTCTTAAATCTCCAATAGTTATTCCACTCTACGATCCAAAGAACTTTGATCGCTTCAAGAATGGCGTCGTAGCGTGAGAGAGAAATCATTTGCAGCAAAAGGTGATGCGGTAATTGTTACCGGTGCGGCCGGTGGTATTGGCGCAGCTACAGTTGAAAATCTCGTTAACCAAGGAATATTCGTCTTTGCAGTCGACAAGAACTCCGAAACACTAACAAAGGTTTTGGCTTCAATTAATCCTGCAGGCGATCTGACGCAGGGTATTGCCGCCGACGTCACAAGCGAAAAAGATTGCCAAGCAGTATGCGACGCAGCAAAGAGTAAGGGAATTCGCGTTAAGGGTCTGGTAAATAATGCTGCAGTTGGTGCATTTAATATGAGCGTTGAAAAAACTAGCTTTGAAGATTGGCAACGAATAATTTCAATTAACCTAACAAGCCTTTATTTAATGTCTAAATACGCCCTTCCACTAATTCGAAGTGCAGGCGGTGGCGCCGTAGTCAATGTCTCATCAATCCATGCCTATGCAACTTCTACTGGAATGGCGCCATATGCTGCAGCAAAAGGTGGCGTTCTAACTCTCACAAAAACTATGGCTTTAGATCTTGCACCCGATAACATTCGAGTCGTCTGCATTATTCCGGGCGCGACAGATACACCAATGTTACGTCAGCACGCAGAACGTGAAGGTAAAACCTTGGCAGAGTTGGGTTTTCCAACAAGTGAAAGCGCTATTGGTCGAATTGCACAACCTGAAGAAGTTGCAGATGTAATTGCCTTTGCACTTTCAAGAGGTGCAAGTTTCATCACTGGCTCATCGCTAATTCCTGATGGTGGAATTCTTGCCAAGTTCTAAAGCTGTTGTAACAACTTCAGCAAACACATCTGCACTTGCAGAAGTTTCTGTTGCCGAACTAGGCGCAAATCAAGTTGCTATAAAAACCATTTCATCTGGCGTTAGCACCGGTACAGATAAGTGGGTAATTTCTGGACGATTTGAATGGGGTGGCTTTGCGTTTCCACTGGTGCCTGGTTATCAACGTAGTGGAATTGTTGAAGCTATCGGATCAGGCGTTGCAAATGTGAAGGTTGGACAGCAAGTCTTTGCGACCGCAAGTGTTAACTACACAGATGCAACGGCTGGTTGGGGCGCCCATACAAGTTTTGGTATCTGCGAAGATTTTGAAGTATTTGATGCAACAGGTATTCCACCAGAGCGTTCGGCATTTGGCGTTGTAGCCCAAGTTGGCTTTAATGCGGCCTCGCGTATTGTCGGCAATCCTGGAGATCGAATTCTCGTAATCGGAGATGGCGTTATCGGAGCAAGCGGTGCCCTAAGTGCAAAAGCCCGTGGCTTTGAACCGCTACTTCTTGGGCGACATGATTCTAGACTTGAGAAAATAGGTTCTCTTGGAATAAAGACCGCAAATTCGAATACTGTCACGCAGAAAGAGTTAGCTAACTTTGCGCCAATTGCAGTAATCGATACCGTTCAGAGCCCAGAAGCATTCGAACTTTACTATCGCGCGCTGCCAGCAACATGGGCTGCAGAAACTTTTGGCAATTCACGCACCGGCATTGGCCAGATAATATTTAGCGGACACACTCCTGATGGCCAAAACACCTGGGCAGATATGGCTCATCTACAGAAGCAAGAATTAACTGTGCACTTTGTTTCTGGGTGGGTCGCAAATCGCCTTGTTCAAACTCTCGAGTTAATGAAGGCGGGCGCGCTGAGTCTAGAAAAGATTGCAACTGTCTACCCTGCCGATGCAGTGAACATTGAAAAACTCTTCAGCAATATTGCCGCTGGCAAGAATCCTGATATCGCCGCCTATATCAATTGGGCATAAACTCTTCACTGGTAAAGCTATTTGCAATGAGAGCTCTTGCGGCCTGCAAACTCGGAACAATTCCAGCGCTAAGTGCTTGCACTGCAATATTTCCAAAGAGTGTTGATTCAACTGATCCCGTTTTAACTTTAATGCCACAGGCATCGGCCGTTAATTGGTTCAGGAGTGAAATTTGTGAACCGCCACCAAGAATATGAATAGTTGAGATCTCTTTCTGAGTTACTAGTTCTATCTCAGCTATCGTTTTCTTATACGCAGCAGCAAGGCTTCGCAGAATGCAGATAGTGAATTCACCTTTTGTGCGCGGTGGCGTAACTCCTTTTTCAATGCAATAGGCATCAATTCGTTCTGGCATCCCCCCGGGCGCTCTAAACCGAGAGTCATTTGGGTCAATTAACGAATCGAAATCTAGATTTCTACTAGCTTCATCAACTAATTGTGGAATCGTCCATTCTTCACCCGCATCTCGCCAAGTTCGACGGCACTCTTCCAGTAACCACATTCCAGTAACGTTTTTAAGAATTCGAACAGTATTTGCAGCACCAAGTTCATTCGTAAGATTTGCCTCTAGAGCTGCTTTAGTTGTGACGGGAACGCCGCTCTCAATTCCAACAAGAGACCAAGTTCCACTTGAAATATAAGCTTCACTTTCTCGATCGCCAAATGGAATTCCGGCAACTGCGCTTGCGGTGTCATGGGACGCGGTTGCAACAACTTTAATTCCATCTAGCTCGCCGAAACCTTTGATTAAACCGATCTGCGCACCTGGTTCGTGCAAGTTAGTAAAAATATCCCTACGCAGCCCAGCAAGTTCAATTAATGGAAAATCCCAATTACGATTCTTTACATCAAGAAGTTGGGTTGTCGAGGCATTTGTAACTTCAGTCGAAATAGTTCCGGTGAGTTCGGCATTTAGTAGATCTGGAATCAATAAGAATTTGCTGGCTAATTTGTAGGATTCATCATTCTTTGCAGATACTAGTTGATACAAAGTATTGAAATTTAAGAATTGGATTCCGGTATCACGATAAATTCGCTCTTGACCGAGCTTTCCGACTAACTCTTCAAATACTGGAAAAGTTCTTGGATCTCGATAAGAGTGCACCTTTGAAATTAATTTGTTATCGCTATCTAAAAATCCATAGTCAACGGCCCAAGAGTCGATCGCAAGTGAGATTGGCGCACCTTGCGCTAAACATTTCTTGATTCCGATCAATACTTGCGTTGTAATTAATTTCCAATCCCACAAAATCGAGCCGGTGCTATCCTCGAAAATTTCATGTGAAAATCGATGAACTATTTCTAACTCAATTTTCTCGCTAGTCACCCGGCCAATAGCTACTCGTCCACTTGTGGCTCCGAGATCAACTGCGATGAAATTCGCCACGGCTACCTCAAGAAAGCTGCGGCAACTCCACCATCAACTGGTATGTGTAATCCAGTTGTTAGTGGCAGATCAGATGCGCAGAGAACAAATACTGCTGCAGCAATATGATCTGGAAGAACTTCTTTCTTCAAGATTGTGCGTTGGGCGTAATACTCGCCTAACTTCTCTTCCTCAACACCATAAACAGCTGCGCGTTGCGCGCCCCAACCGCTTGCAAAGATTCCAGATCCCTTAACTACACCATCTGGGTTTACGCCATTTACGCGAATTCCAAAAGCGCCAAGTTCGGCAGCAAGTAATCTAACTTGATGTGCCTGATCAGCTTTAGTGGATCCGTAAGCCACATTATTTGGCCCGGCGAATACCGAATTCTTCGAAGAGATGTAAACAATGTCGCCGCCCATTTGTGCAGCAATCATCGCTTTGGCACTCTCTCTAGAAACTAAGAATGAACCACGTGCCATTACATCGTGTTGGATATCCCAATCCTGTGCTGTGGTTTCAATCAAAGGCTTACTAATTGAAAGTCCGGCATTGTTAACAACTAAATCAACGCTACCGAAAGCCAAAACTCCAGCGTCAATTGCTGAAATAACTTGGGCTTCATCAGTGACATCAACGGCGACTGCAACCGCCTTATCTGGCCCACCAAGTTCGCTCGCTACACCTTGGGCGGACGCTAAATCACGATCAGCAATGATTACACAAGCTCCTTCAGCACTTAAGCGAATCGCTGTTGCTTTTCCTATTCCAGATCCTCCACCAGTTACAAGCGCGATACGCCCTTGGAGTGGTTTTGGTTTCGGCATGCGCCGCAATTTAGCTTCTTCAAGTTCCCAATACTCAATATTAAATTTCTCTGATTCTGGAATTGGCGAGTAAGTTGAAATCGCTTCGGCGCCACGCATTACATTTATGGCATTTACATAGAATTCACCAGCGACCCGCGCCGTTTGCTTATCTTTGCCATAGCTAAACATTCCAACACCAGGAACCAAAATAATTAGTGGATCTGCGCCGCGAATTGCAGGTGAATCTT
>CAEZZY010000009.1_pt1 | contig 15580 bp, 13 predicted proteins | sample 7267031 | NCBI WGS metagenome assembly CAEZZY01 (sample SAMEA6813970, study PRJEB35770) | uncultured Actinomycetes bacterium | biome: Freshwater; feature: Freshwater reservoir; material: water | place: Czech Republic | collected 2016-08-15 | depth 30m m | reverse complement strand
GAAATTTTGAATTCGAATAATCGCCTTGCTGAGATTGCAGCAACAGGAGCCTTCATCCATGATCTTGCCGCAAGACTGGCCTCTAATGGTGGTCCAATTTCAGCTTCAATGATTATTGACCAGATTCCAGCGGCTATTCGAAAGATTCTTGGCTAGCCAAATTTTCGATCTGGAATTAGAAATCACTATTGTTCAATAAACCTCTGAAGAGCTCTAAACCTGTTTTCCCATATTTCCTTGCTTAACGCGCTCTCAGGTGCCAGATTCTCTGAGCCATGAAATGCGCCGGGAAAAACCTTGAACTCCGTGGGTACGCCTGCCATCGCAAGTCGTTCAAAAAAGAGTGAATTCTCATCTCTAAACAAATCAAAATTTCCGACATCTGAATAACAAGGCGGAAGTTTAGATAAATCTTCCGCTCTTGCTGGAGCCGCGTACTCATCAGCTATTGCACCGTTTAAATACCAATTCCATGCCGCAAGATTTGTGTCTCGATCCCAGATTCCAAGATTGGTAATTTCTAGAGAAGATGCAGATGAATTTGAATTGTCTATCATGGGATAAATGGGAAGCATGTATTTGAGAATTGCAAGCCCTGCATCTCTTATCTTTAACGCAGTCCCTAAAGCTAAGCCACCACCGGCAGAGCTTCCATAAATTCCGATGTTAGTAGGATCAATATCAAACAATTCGCAATTACTTGCAATCCAAGTTATGCCGTCAAAGCAATCATTGATTGCTGCCGGGTAGGGAAATTCGGGTGACTTTCGGTAATCAATAGCGATAACGATTAAGTTGAATCTACTAGCGAAGCTTAGGCACTGTAGATTGCCTGTTTCCAAATCTCCCATAATCATTCCGCCGCCATGAACGTAAAAAAGGCACGGTTTTAACTCATTATCTCGGCCGTTTTTGGCACTGTAAGCGCGGAGCGCAATATTACGATCCTGATTTGAGCTAGGTACTAAAAAGTCTCGAACTTCGATATCTGAATGTTCAATCTCAGTAATCTTCTTAGTAATTGAATTAAGTGCCAGTCTGCGTTTAGATAAATCGCCAATAGCGTTTATTCCGCCAGGAAATTGGAGCAGCAATTTCTTAAGCGCTGCCAGCGAATCCGGGTCAATTTTGTCTTCCGAAGCGCTCACATATCCCCCCAACCAAAGCCAAATATAACCCCTGAACCCAATTATTCTGCTCAAAATCATTTAATCAAACGATTGACTAACTTTTTCCGATATGGAATACTGCTGGGATTATTAGGTTGAAGGGATCGAAAAATGACTGTTAGCAACAACTCTGACAGAATCAAACTAACTGGTTCTACCTGGGGTCACGAAAGAGGATATGCATCCCTCAAGGCCCTAAATGCTGACCATTCAGATCTCTTTCCTGCAGATATCAATTGGGATGTACGTACTCTTCAACAGTTCGCTGACCAATCAATGAGTGAACTCTCAAAAAAATATGATTTGATCGTATTCGATCACCCATGGACTGGTGAAATTGCAGCGAAGGAATACTTTTATCCCCTCGATCAGTTTATTTCAAAAGAGTTTTTGGCTGAGCAGGCCGCTAATTCTGTTGGCAAATCTTATGAAAGTTACATATGGAACGGCCATATTTATGGTCTGCAGATTGACACTGCAGGTCATGTGAGCGCTTCAAGATCTGATTTACTTAAGAAAAACAACGTAGATAAACCCAAAACTTGGTTAGATGCCCTTAAATTAGCAAAAACCTTGATGAGTGAAAATAAGCCACTATTAGCCCTTCCTTTGGATCCAGTAAACATCTGGTGTTTATTTATGACCTTGGCAGCAAATCAAAAATTAGACGCATATAAGGATGGCAAGAAAGTTCTTCCGGATGAAAAGAGCTTGGAAATCCTCAATTTCATTATTGAAATAAGTAAATTTGGGCCCAAGGCAGCTTTCGACTGGAATCCCATTCACTTACTAGACGCCATGAGCTCTGAAGATGGTGTTATGTATTGCCCGGCACTATTTGGATATTCAAATTATGGAATGGCTGGATTCAAAAAGCATCTAATTGAATTCGGGCCAATTCCTAGCTCTGGTTTTGGATCCATTGGGGGAATTTTGGGCGGTGCGGGAATTGGCATTACCAAATCATGCAAAAATCCTGAGATTGCCGCACGAATGATTGAAATTATTGGTTCTCCAAAGATTCAAAGAACTCTATATGCAACCACCGGAGGTCAGTCGGGCCATAGATCGGCATGGCTTGACTCAGACCTTAATGCGTTCACTAATAATTTCTACGCGAATACTTTGGAAAATCTAGATAACAGCTATTTACGCCCAAGGTTCCCAGGCTTTATTGAAATTCAAACAGGATCAGGAGATATTTTGGCTGAAGCAGTTTATGGAAAGATTTCTCCTGAAAGCGCAATTCAAGGAATAAATCAGCTCTACCAAGATCAACTTAAGAAATGGGCAGATTTCATCTAAACATTCATGCCATTTACTATTGCAATCGCTGAATTAAAGCAAGAATCAAACACTTCTGCCGCACCAACTACTCTCAAAGATTTTGAGGATTTTCATCTTTATTTCGACGAGCGAATAAAAATTGAGCTCGGAGAAAGCAACTCTGAAGTAGCAGGTTTCCTAGAGATTCTAGAGAAACAAGATGCGGTAATTATTCCAATAATCGCAACCTTCGCCGTGTCCGGTGGTCCTGTTGATAAAGAAACATTTGAATACCTGACTCATCGCTTGACTGAAAAACTCTCTGAAATTGAGGAGCTGGATGGGATATTGATTGCGCTTCATGGTGCGATGGTTTCGGAAGATTTCCAAGATGGAGACTCTGAGATTTTGAGAAGGGTTAGATCAGTCGTTGGTGACAAGATTCCAATCTGTGTAACTATGGATTTACACGCAAATATAACTCAATCCAAAGTGGCCCTGGCTACAACTATTTGCGGATTTCATACCTGCCCACATGTTGATTTAAAAGAGACAGGAATGCGAGCAGCTAATTTGCTTATGGGCATTTTAGATCACCAAATTTCTCCCAAGATGGAATTCATTAAATTGCCTTTAGTTATTCCGGCATCTAATCACATCGATTTTGAGCCTGGCACTTATAAAGACATTCTTGACTTTGCATTTTCAAAAGAAATTAACCCCATAATCGATGTTTCCGTTTTTACAGTCCAACCTTGGTTGGATATTAAGGAAGTTGGCTGTTCGGTAGTTGTAGTGTCCGATAATTCAAGGCTTGAGGCTCTTGAGACAGCAAAGCTAATCGCTGAGAATATATGGAGCAAGAGAGAGTTACTAACTTCTACAAAATTAATGGACCCACATGAGGCTATCGAATTGGCCCTTAAAGAAGAGAAAGGTCCAATCATTTTGAGTGATCTAGCGGACGGAACTATGGCTGGAAGTCCTGGTGATAGCCCTGTGGTACTAAAAGCTTTACTTGAAATTAAACCTGGCAAAACTGCATTTGTGAGTATTTGTGATCCCGAATTCGTTGCGAAGGCTGCCAAGCTTGGAGCAGGAAACTCCATATCTTCTGAAATTGGAGGAACTTGGGGAAAGTTATTTTATGAGCCGACTGAAATCATTGGCCAAATAGTCTTAGTGGAGGATGCTGAATTCACCTTTAGTCAAAAAAGCTACCTTGGTATGAAAATGAAAATGGGTATGACGGCGTTAATCAAGTTGGATAATATCTATTTAGTAGTAACAAGCAATCCAACAACTACAACAGATCCGGCTTACTATGCTTCTGTCGGATTAGATGTGCTGACCGCGCAAATTGTTGTAGTTAAAACTCATGCAGGATTTCGTGATGGTTACCGAGATGTAGCAAAAGCTTTCTACTTATTAGATACCCCGGGCATGAGCTCTGACGACATAGCCCATCTGCCTTACAAAAACATCGAACGACCAAAATATCCATGGGATAGATCGATGGTTTGGGAATTTAGTGGCCTTTGAAATTCGCGGGCCGTTTTTCAATAAAAGCCCCGACACCTTCGCGTCCGTCTGCCGTTTCAATTAATGGGGCGGTCATTTCAATCTCAAGATTCAGTGCCTCCGGGAACGGTAGGTCCAAACCTTCGCGCACTAATTTTTTCAGAACACCAATAGCAAGAGGAGCCCTCTTAAGAACTTCGGCAACATATTCTGCAAGTTCTTCGTCATATTTCTCATCGTCGAAGACAGAAGAAATAAGACCACAATTGAGAGCTTCTTCGCCTCTGAGCCATCTCCCGCGCATAATCATGTCATTTGCTTTTGCTACACCAATCAACCTTGGAACTATTTGAGTCCCTCCGCCACCAGGAAGAAGCCCTAAATTCGCTTCAGGCAACCCAAGTTTTGCACTCTTGTTTGCAACAACCAAGTCACAGTGCAGTGCAAGTTCGAGGCCGCCACCCAATGCATAACCATAAATTGCGGCAATGAATGGTTTGGGAATCTCATAAATTCGATTAGCGATTTTCCCGGCTTTCACAATAAATTCTCTAAAATCTTTTGCAGACATCGTCCGATATGCATCAATATCTGCCCCAGCCACAAATGCCTTTTTGCCAGATCCTCTTAATACACAGACCTTTGCATCTGATTTTTCGAATTCATCAAAGGCTTTTCCTAATTCATTCCAGACTTCAATTGACAAAGCATTCAGCTTCTCTGGTCTATTAATTGTTACGTAAAAGACGTTATTTACATTTTCGACAAGTACAACGTTAGACATTACATTCCATTCTCTTATTTTTCTGCGAATCTGGCGACAATGGCTTCTTCCACTTCAATAAGTCTTTCAATCAATTGGGATCTATCAACACCTTTAGCGCTCTCCAAAAATCTCGTACCAAATGGATCTAATTTATTTTTGATTAAGGAGATCTTTTCGGGAGAAATCTCATAGTTTTCAAAATCTAATATTTTTTCAAGTTGGTTGCTTCTTGCACCTAATTGGTAAACGCCCTTGTTTGAAATGTAGAGACAGGCGCCAGGACGCAATCCTCTTTTTTTTCTTTCCTCGGGTGTAATTAGTGTTCTGCAAGCACTTACAGTGGCAACTGAATCGACCATGCTTAGGTGGTCTTCATTCATTTGATAAATAACAAAATTTCTATGCATATCAGAAACGTCTGCCATTCCACCCTGTCCTGGCAATCGAATCCGCTTTCCCGAAGGCGAGGTCACCCAAAGATTATTGGTTCTGAGTGATTTATCGACCTGAGCTACTGCAACTACTTCATAGTCTATAAATCCTGGTTCGTAATATAGGTGAAAAGTATCGTCTCCACCCCAGTGATATTTTGCAGAATTGTAATCCAGCGCTTCGCCAATAGATAAAAGTAAAGGTCTAGCATCAACGTCTACGTATCCCCCAGCAGTTGTCATGATTACAACTTCTGGCTCTTTCATTTTTGCTAAGAAATATGAACCTTGTGCGAGTGGAGATACAGCCCCAGCAGATAATATTTCACCTGGCTTATATAAATCGGAAAGATAAGAGATCATCTTGTCTTCGGTCTGAATAGTCTCACTTTCAGATTTTTTGTATTCATCAATGAATGAATATATTTCTTCCAAATCAATTTTTGCTGCGCCCTTTACAAATTTGGTTCGGGCCTCGGTAGGTAAAAGATGGACCTCATTTAGACCTTCTTCAGCAAAATTCTTTATAGCCCGATAGTCGGTAACATAATCTGGAAGACATGAGGTCGGGTATGCCCCCATCGGTGAGTGAACAATTGTCATTTCTCTGGTCCATGGAATAAAAATACAGTTCTGTGTAATTTCAAGTTCATCCACAATTTTTTCTACACTTACAATTATTTTCTTAGCTGCACCAAGGTAGGCAGTATCCAAGCCTCTTGTGCCGCGAATCAATACATTCCCGTGTCGATCCGCTTCCTGGGCGTGAACTATAAAGTAGTCGATATGAAGCGCTTCCGTTCTAGCTAAACCACTTCCATCATTCAAGGGTTCATAGGTATCAAATGCATTAGTCGTTGGCTCTTTGAAAATCGAGTAAGGCAAATTTCTTAGAGCTGCCTCGCAAGCATTCATCAAAGTTAAAGCGGAGTATTCGTGAGTTATTAGCTCATCATTTTCTAGTGCCTTACGGAATCTAGGGGCAAGACCAAAGATATCTAAACTAGAGAAGCAGAATGAGAGCTCAGTTACTTTTCCTGGAGTCTCAAGAAACATCTCTAATGGAATGTTTCCACTCCATGCAATCATATGTAAATTTTTTACGCTAGATCTTTTGATTTCACGCACAAGAGCCATCGGAAGTCTAGTGAAAAGTGCTCCTCCAATAGCAATCGAAGAGCCATCTCCTATTTCAGAAACAGCATCTTTGATTGAAGCAACTCTACTCATGTCTAAATTTTCTTAGGCTTTGAGATAATTCCCTTAGCAAAGTAGTCAGAAATTTGAGAATCATTTAGGCCAAAAAACTCACGAGCTAACTCATTGGCATGTTCTGAGAAAAGTGGTGGATGCTTTCTAATCTTTGAAGGAGTACCGCTGAACTTAACTGGTATACCAAGTGTCTCTAAAGATCCGGCAGTAGGGTGCGGAATAGATACGATCATCTCGTTGTGCAAAACTTGTGGGTCTTTCGAAACGGCTTCATAATCTTGAAGCGGTGCACACCACAAATCTTTTTCAAGCATCTTCTCGAGTAGGTCATCGACTTTCCAATTTATAGTCTTGGCATCAATCAATCTCTTGTATTCATCTCTTTTTGAAATTTCGTTTTTGCTTTCAAGATTTTTGAACTCTGGAATATCTAGAACTTCACCTATTTCAGATAGTGGATTCATGGCAATTGCAATCCAGCCATCGATACATTTATACAAACCATATGGCGCTCCAGTCCATGGATTCGCAATTCCAGCGCTACTTCTATCAGGCTGAGTTCTGTTCGCTAAAAAGGCCGTGAATTGGTCAAGCTGTGTGGTCAAAATTGAACTCATTAAATTTACTTCTACGGATTGACCTTCACCTGTATTCATACGCGAAATTAGCGCTGCCAAGGTGCCATAGACAATATGGAAACCAGCGGTTAGGTCAGCGATTCCCGCGGCGATTGGAGTTGGTGGATCCTCTTTTCTGCCGATTACAGTTGGAAATCCAGTAATCGCCTGGGCCAATAAATCCTGCCCTGGTCTAGTTACGTAGGGACCACTGCTTCCATAACCTGAACTTGATACAACAATTATGTCTGGATTGGTCTTCTTCAAAGTTTCATAATCAATGCCAAGTCGTTTCATGACACCAGGTCTAAAGTTCTCAATCACTACATCAGCTTTATCGCAAAGTGTTCTTACGAGTTCTAATCCTTCTTTCGATTTAAGATCAATGCCTATGCTTCTTTTATTTCGGTTGAAGCACATGTAAGAGATTGTTTCCCCGCCCGCGTAAATTCCACTCAAGGCAAAATTCCGCATCCAATCGCCACCTGGTGGCTCAATTTTTACAATTTCCGCCCCCATATCTCCAAGAATCATTGTGGCAAAAGGTCCCTGAGCTAATTGCGTGAAATCCGCGATAAGTATTCCCTCTAGCGGTCCAGTTCTACTCACTTTATTTGCACCTTTACTCTCGATTTATTTTGAATTATTTGAAAAGGTCTTTTTGATTTGCAAAATATCTTCAGTTGAGTCATAGCGATAGCACCGAGCCGTAGCCCCACCATCAACTGCAATTGATTGTCCAGTTAAAAATGAAGCCTTTTCCGAAAGTAAAAATGCCGCTACTTCGGCAATCTCACTTGGCTCGCCAAGTCGCTCCAGGGCGTGAATCAAAGCCATATCCAACTCAGTTTTTGCTGGATCTTCTGACTCTGAAATTACCTTACTAAGCATTTCAGTTCGGATTGCGCCTGGTGCTATTGCATTGGATCGAATTCCAAGTGGACCATATTCAACAGAAATGTATCGAGTCAGTGCGTCTACGCCACCTTTTGCTGCATCGTATGCTGCCCAACCATTGAAGGCAGATCTGCCATGGATTGATGAGATATTTACAATTGAGCCTGAAATCTTGTTTTGAATAAATGACTTTATCGCGGCTGAACAACCCCAATAGACACCCATAAGATTTACATCAAATAATCTTTGCACTTCTTTCTGATTTGGATCATGCAGATTTCCTCCTAGTGCGATTCCGGCATTGTTGACCCAAGCAGTTAAAGGTGAGACTTTTGAAGCCTCTTTTGCGGCGCTCTCAAAAACACCTTCCTTGCACAAATCCTCATTAATTATTAGCGCAGACTTTCCGAATTGATCAGCGGCAGATTTTGCTAAGTCGCTATTGTTCTCAATTCCAACAGCAAAATATCCATCATCCACGAGTTTTTTAAGAATAGCTCTACCTATTCCGGAACCTACCCCCGTTACAACAACACTTTTTGACATCTAATCCTCCAAGTTTTATCGATGAAAAATGAATTAACTGTTCTTCATTTTTGATGAAGTTTGATCCACAAGAACTGCAATGATCAGCGCCGCACCAAGTGCTGTTGTTTGTCCATAAGAAGGAAGTTGCATCTGAGCAAATCCGTTGGAAAGGGTTGCCAATATTCCGACTGCAATAGCAGTACCTGCGACAGAACCTCGTCCACCTGCCAGACTTGTTCCCCCTAAAATAACCGCGGTCACAACAGATAGTAAATATGAGGTTCCTAGCTGTGGTGATGCGGAACCAAGTTGGCTCACCAGAACAACTCCGGCTACTGCGGCAGAGAGGCTACTCACCATATAGAGCCCAAGTGGAAGCATTTTCGTTGAAATTCCAGAGAGTCGAGCTGCCTCTCGGTTTCCACCAATTGCAAAAATATTTCGCCCAACGACTGTCTTTCGCTCTATGAAGTAAGCAAGAGCCATTACAAAAACTACGATTATCACAAGGACTGGGATCTTTAAGACTTTTGTGTAAAGAAACCAATCAAATAATGGATCGCGAATCGATACGGTTTGACCTGCTGAAAGAATAAAGGAAAGACCAGAGAAGAATGACATTGTTCCGAGAGTTGTAATAAATGGGTTAACTCCAAGTTGAACCACGATAAATCCATTTAATACGCCAATTGCCGTTCCAATTAAAATCGAGATTAAAACGACTAGCCAGCTAGCCATTCCTGTTGCCAATAATTTTCCAACCATAACGGTTGTAAGTGCTACAACGCTGCCAACAGATACGTCAATTCCACCTGAAATAATTAAGGGGGTTTGCGCTGAAGCCATAATTCCGAGTGCAGTTGCACCAACAAGGATTGTAATTACGTTATCAAATGTTAAGAAGTACTCAGGGCTTTGGAACCTAAAAAATACAATCATCAATATGAGCATGAGCAGCAATCCTTGGCTGCGTAGAAGGCTCCCAAAATCTATTTTTTTCTTGGCTACCTCTGACTTGGATTGTTTTTTAGTACTTCCGCTCATGATGCTTCCTCCAAATAAGCTGCACGTGCAACTTCTTGTTGAGTAGGGTTAGTTTTACTTAAAGTGATTTTGCCATTTCGCATTACCTCAATACGATCAGAGATCTTGAGCACTTCTTCGATGTCACTGCTAATTACCAATACTGCGACTTTTTCGTCGTGTGCTAATTTTTGCAATAACTCATAAATCTCAAGTTTTGATCCAATATCCACACCACGTGTAGGGTCATCCAAAATTAGGATTCGACATCCAGTCAACAGCCACCTAGAAAGTAAAACTTTCTGCTGGTTTCCACCTGAAAGTGAAAGGACTGCGTTTTCAATGTTCTCAGTTTTTATCGATAAATTATCGGCCCAGAGCTGCCCAGAAGAAGTCTCAGATCTCGCCTGAATTAAGCCCCACTTTGAAAGATTCCGCAAAAAAGCAAGTGTTATGTTCTCCTTAATTGATCTTTCCAGTAACAATCCCTGCGCTCTTCGCTCGGCCGGAACATATCCAATTCCAATATCCATGGTTGATTTGATACTCCCAAGCTTTAACTCTTCACCGCCCACAATTATTCTTCCTGAAGTCGGCTTATTTGATCCAAATAGAGTCATGCCAAGTGAATCTCGGCCCGATCCTGCGATTCCATATACTCCTAGAATTTCTCCGTACTTAAGAGTTAAGTTTGTGTCAAAAATTCCGTTTGAGGTAGTTAAATTCTCAACCTTCATAGCTATCTCTGAATCAGCGCTGGTTGTCGAAGAAGCCTTTACTGAATCTACTGATGTATGCCCCAGCATCGAAGAAACAATTCTCTCCTTATTGCCCTCGCTCTTACTCATTTCATCAACAAGCTTGCCGTCCCGAAGCACAACTACTCTGTCAGCTATATTTAAAACTTCATCTAATCGATGGCTTACAAAAATAATTCCAACACCTTGATCGCAGATTGTCTTTAGTAACTTCAATAATCTAGTTGCTTCGATATCGCTCATAGGCGCAGTAGGTTCATCGGTAATTAGTACCTTTGCTCCTGGAGTTAAAGATCTTGCGATTTGAACGAATGCCCGATAAACCACAGGCATTTCACCTACGTTTTGCGACAAGTCAATATCTTCTAAACCTAAACTCGACAGCCTCTCTTCTGCTTTACGTTTCATTGAAGCGTAATCAACTAAGAACGGAATCTTCTTTCGAGGGTAATGGCCGAGTAAAACATTTGTCATAACATCTAACTCAGGACAAAGTTGGAGTTCCTGTGATGCTAAACGAATTCCTGCAATTTCTGCAGCGCGTGGACTATTTAGAACTACTTCTTCGCCATCAACAAAAATTTGCCCCGAATCTGAAGAAACTAATCCAGAAGCAATAGCAGCCAGGGTTGATTTCCCTGCACCATTTTCGCCGACTAAGCAGAGAATTTCACCAGCATTTACTTCGATTGATACATCAGAAAGTGCCTGTACGCCACCGTAGCGTTTGCTGATTGATTTTAATTGCAAGATAGGGCTCTTGCGAGCCCTATCTTGCTGATCTATAGCGACCAATTCATTCCTAACTTATTGATTTCAGCTTATGAACAGGCTGACTTTGGATAGTACTTTCCAACATTCTTCGCTGTAAGAAGAGTAGTAGGAAGGACTACATGGTTAGGAACCTTCTGCTTATTAATCAAACCAATTACGGCAGGGATGAGGTATTTTCCGTAATTTTCTGGGAAGTAAGCAACGCTTCCATATAGCTCTCCGCTACAAATGTTTGATAGTAGAGAAGCTCCTTGACCCACAGCTAGAAGGTTGTTCATATCGCGACCTGAAGCCTTATATGCCTGAACCATAGCAACTGTGTTGTCATCATTGATTCCACCAAGAATGATTTTGGCATCCTTTGGAATAGTTTGAAGTGCGTTACCAGTGTTTACGTTTGTCTTTGCTGGATCTGCGCCTTGAGTAGGAACATCAATAAATCGTGATGAAGGGAAGTTTGGCTGAACTTGGTTCACGCCAACGTAGTAACCATCCATACGTTGAATTGAGTTCAATCCACCTTCTTTAAGTGAACCGATAAGTAGGTAAGGCTCGACGTCCTTGCCCCACTTTCTCAAAGCTTCCTTCATTAATCCGGCTCCGGCCATTGCACCAGCTGATCCGTTATTCACGTCGACGAAAGGAACGCCCGGGTGAACTACGAATGTTGCAACCATCGGAATCTTTGCATCCTTCATAGTACGAACTGCACCAGGTGCTGCAGCTGCAACTACCTGAGCGGCCATTACGCCGTCATACTTCTTCTGGATAAAAATCTTTAAGTTTTCTTGCACCTTAATTGGATCGGCGTTGTCTGAAAGGATTTCAACCTTTACACAGCCCATAGCTTTGGCTGTTGCAAGCATTCCCTTTCTAACGATCAAAGCAAAAGACTCATTGTCAGAGAAAATATCAAACCCGAGTTTGTAGGTTTTTCCCGCGCAAAGTTCTTTTGTTGGCTTACCGACGAATTTGGTCCAGTCTGGAGCCGCTGCATAGGCATTTTGTACCGAAAACAGTAGTGCGGCGACAGCTAGTACCGAAGTTATCTTCTTTCTTGATATCACTTTTCACCTCTCAGTTGATTTGGCGCCTAGATATGCACTCATCTGAACTTTGTATTCAGGAAGAGCATCCCAACGGCTATTGCGAACACTAGCCTCCGTATGCACACCTATGTCAAGCGTTTGACTAGGTCAAATTTCATAAATTTTCGTTATTTTTGCAGATATCAAGCGATTGACAAGGCATTTTTGGTCGATTCGCCTCAACCCCTTCTCAAAGGACGAACTGAGGCGCTAGCCTTGAATCCACTTTCCTTTAACTCTTTAGCAAATATCAAAAAGGAGCCTTGTCGATGTTGTCCCTAAGTAATGGAGTTATCTCTATAAAGGTCGATGAAGATCTGGGTGGAGAAATTCGATCAATAAAAATGGGTAAGAGTGAATTCTTGGCCGACTTTGACTGGCTGAGCCCAATACAAAATAGTAGATCTTCTTCTTATGGCAGTGCAATTTTGAATTGGCTTTCAGAATATCGAGGCGGGTGGCAAGTACTTTTTCCAAATGCTGGAAACGAAAATACAGTAATGGGTGTTCCTCTCCCCTTCCATGGGGAATTTGGTAGAACTCAAACCACGATTGTATCCAAGAAGAAATCCGAGTTAATTATTAAAGCGGGAACAAGATTGCCTTTAGTTTTAACTCGAACTTACAAACTAATCCCTAATAAGCCTACTCTTCTAATTAAGCAATCAGTTACTAATGAGTCTGATTCGACTATTCCTTTTATCTGGGGTGAACATCCAGCATTTTCGCTACCTCGCGGTTCTAAAATAAATTTGCCGGCTGGACCGATTCTTGTCGATTCAAACGAAATGGGAGAACTGCAAGATGTTAAACCTGGTTCGAGTGGCACTTGGCCATTTGCACCAGACCGTGTTGGCGGCCAAATAGATTTATCAGTCGTACCAAACGAAAATGTCGAGAGACTTTGTTACCTTCATGATCGACCAGAGGGTTGGGCTGCTATGCAGCATGGTAAAAAAGTAATAGGAATTTCTTGGGATGTTGAAGCATTTCCTCATATCTGGTTCTGGCAAGAAATCGGTGGCAAAGGTTTCCCATGGTTTGGTCGAAGTGAAATAACAGCGATTGAGCCAGCATGCTCCTGGCCTTCATTTGGTCTAGAAGAAGCCATAAAAAGTGGGCAAGCCTTCTACCTTAAGCCTGGCGAGGTTAAGAGCGCTTGGACAACATTTTCAGTGTCTTCGGTTGCGACTAAAGACATTATGAAAATCAAATCAATAGATTCAAAAGGAACATTTCACACAAAATAGAGAAAGTAGGAAATATCTATGGAAAAGAACCTCGCGGGTAGAAATGCTGTTGTAACAGGTGCAGCTATGGGAATTGGACGAGCTACGGCTGAAGTGCTTGCAGAAAGAGGAGCCAGAGTAATTGCACTTGACTATAACGAATCTAAACTTAATGAGTTGATTCCGATTTGGAAAGAAGCTGGATTAGATATCACTCCTATGCAATGTGATGTCACAAGCGCTGAGGCTGTTTCTCAAGTTTTTAAAAAAATTGGAGATGTTTTCCCAAAGCTTTCTATACTTGCAAATATTGCTGGTGTAGTTAGATACGGAAAAATTGAAGATTTGAGCGAGGCAGATTGGGATTATCAATTAGATACTAATCTCAAGGCGATGTTTCTTACTTGCAGAGAAGCAGTGAAATTAATGCGAGTAAATGGAAGTGGTTCAATTATAAATATCTCAAGCGTTCAGGCTATGGCTAGCCAACAAACGGTTGCACCTTATGCAGCATCAAAAGGTGGAGTAATTTCTTTTACAAGATCTATTGCACTTGATTATGCAGCTGATGGAATCAGGGCTAATGCTGTTTTGCCAGGATCTGTAGAAACGCCGATGTTGCGAGCAGCGGGAGAACAATTCAATCCTTCAGATCCTGAGGGTGCGATGAAAAATTGGGGGGCGCTACATCCGCTTGGATTTTTAATCCAACCTAGGGATATTGCAAATGTAATTGCCTTTCTAGCAAGTGATGAAGCGAGAGTTATCACTGGCGCACCAATAATTGCTGACTCAGGATTGCTTGCCGGCTTAGGCGTATAAAAATGGTCCAACCGCCAACACTTCCATCACGAGAAGCAAGACTTGAGCTTTTGGATAAGGTCGGCAAGTCCTTGCTTGGTATGCCTTATAAGAGTTGGAATTTTGGCGATTCAACTGGCTTTGAAGGAATTCTTGATGCTGGACGATTGCTCAAAGATCCCCGTTATTTAGCATTTGCGGAAGGTTGGTTTCGCGCCTGGGCGAGTCGCCCAGAACCATTTAGGCCACTTGATTGCACTGCTCCTGGAGTTGCCATGGTTGAAGTCGCCCGCATAACTGGAAACCCAACGATCCTTGAGTCACTAAATAAGTTGGCTGCCTATTTAATGAGTCGATCTAAGAATCGAGGGATTTATGACACATGGGAATCTCTATGTTTGATTCCACCATATGGAGGTGAGGAACTTCCGGAGGATGAAGCTCGGTGGCTTGCAAACCCTCCTGGAGGAACTTGTGTCGACTGTTTGCATTTTGATCCGCCATTCCTAACAGCACTGGGAAGTGAAACTGGCAATTTGGCGCTAATCAATTCGGGCGTTGAACAAGCACATGCATATATCGATGCGCTGCAAAAGGAGAATGGCCTCTTCGATCACTTCTTTATGTATGGAGTTCCAGGTACTTGGGCCCCGGGCTGGGGTCGCGGTCAGGGCTGGGCGCTCTTGGGAATGCTTGATGTTCTAAAACAAATTCCACTAGATCACGCTGGTCGTAAGAAAATTGAAGTTGCTGCTCGGAAGTTAATTTATTCAATGATTGAGTTGCAACGTGAAGATGGCCGGTGGTGGTGTGTCGTCGATAGTGAAAAATCTGGCGAAGAGGGTTCGACCGCAGGATTTATGGCAACTGGATTCGCGCGTGCAATCAAACTTGGAATAGTCGAAGAATCTGTGGTTAAAGCAGCAATGATTAAAGCTCTTGCGGGTGTTATTGCGGATACAGACTCCACGGGTGAACTCCAAAATGTAACTGCGGCCGTATTCGCATCGACAAGGAAATCTCACTATGAATTCACGCCCCGTGGATTCTCAGTTCCTTGGGGGCAAGGACCAGTAGCGATGGCAATCTTCGAAACGGATGAACTTCTTTAAGTGAAAAGAAAATATCAAAAACTAATATAAGGAGATGGCGTAAATGATTGATGTAACAAAAAAGTTGAATCTAGACAAAGTTGAGATAATCGCTGGCGGCGTTGATCACAGCGAAGGCGTTACCGTGACACCAGACCAAACAATCTACTGCGGTGGTGAGGCCGGTCAGATTTACCGAATCGACAATGATCTCCCCGTGGAAGTTGCAAATGTAAAAGGTTTTATGCTTGGACTCGCAAGCGATGGCGAGAATCGAGTATATGCAATCGACAACGCTAACAAATGTGTATGGCGATACGATCCTAAAAATAATTCAACTGAGAAGTGGCTAGAAGGTCCCAAAGATAATCCTTTGAACGTTCCCAATCATGGCGCTTTCGGTCCAGAT
>CAEZZY010000008.1_pt1 | contig 17108 bp, 15 predicted proteins | sample 7267031 | NCBI WGS metagenome assembly CAEZZY01 (sample SAMEA6813970, study PRJEB35770) | uncultured Actinomycetes bacterium | biome: Freshwater; feature: Freshwater reservoir; material: water | place: Czech Republic | collected 2016-08-15 | depth 30m m | reverse complement strand
ACGTTCTGGCGCTTGGTGTTTCCAGCGACCAAAGTCTTGATGCGCTGAATATTTGGATTCCAGCGACGACGAGTCTTTACCTGAGAGTGGGAAACGTTATTTCCGAAGCTGGGCCCTTTGCCACAGATATCGCATGTTGATGCCACAGCAGTACTCCTTCTAAATTCTCATTACTTGAGCCAGAACCCCGTTTGCGGTCCGGCAGGTTTGCAGGGGTAATACTAGCGAGAACGCCATCCTCACGCTAATTCGGTCCAATCCACGCGAGAATGGGTCTCATGGCCAGCCTCGACTCTAAATTGGTAAATGTCGTTGGTGACCGCACGGCGAAAGTCTTAGATTCCGTATTTGGGTATAAAACGCTTTCAGATCTAATTCATCACTATCCGCGCAGATATTTAGTCCGTGGTGAGTTAAGTGATATCGCAGAATTGAAAGAAGGCGATGAAGTAACGGTTCTTGCTGAAATCTTTAGTTCAACGAGTCGGAAACTTCATGCACGAAAGGGCAGCATCCTTGAGGTAATCGTTACAGACGGAAGTGCAAAGATGTCACTGACCTTCTTTAACCAAGCTTGGCGCGAGAAAGAGTTACGTGTGGGCAGACAAGGACTTTTTGCTGGAAAGGTCGGCGTATTTAATGGAAAGCGCCAGTTGGCACATCCGGATTACGAATTGATTCCAGACGGCGATGATGTTGATTCAGCGGTTGCGGATTTTGCGGGAAAGTTTTTGCCCATGTACCCAGCGAGTTCAAAATTGCCTTCCTGGAAGATCGCCCAATGTATTAACTTGGCTATCGGCGGTTTAGATGAAATTGCAGATTTTATTCCCGAAAGAATCCTTACCGAACGTGGTTACCCATCTTTGCAGCAAGCAATTGTGCAGATACATAACCCAGTAGATCTAGATAGCGCTGAAAAATCTCGTGAACGCATCACTTTTGACGAAGCGCTCTTGATGCAGTTACTTCTCTTAGAGCGGCGTGCACAATTGCGCGCCTTGAAGGCAACTTCAAGAAAAGCAAAGAGTTCAGGAATTCTTACTGCCTTTGATGCCTCACTGCCATGGCAGTTAACTGCTGGACAAGTTCAAGTAAGTAAAGAAATTGAAAGCGATTTGGCAGCACCGTACCCGATGCATCGATTACTACAAGGTGAAGTGGGTTCTGGTAAGACCGTAGTTGCGCTTCGTGCGATGTTGGCTGTTATCGACAGCGGGGGACAGGCTGCGCTACTTGCTCCAACTGAGGTATTAGCAGCGCAACACTTGCGAACTATCGAAAAGTTATTAGGACCGCTTGCACAAGGTGGAATGTTGGGCGGAGTTGAAAATGCAACTCAAGTAACTTTATTAACCGGTTCCCAAAGCGCTGCAGCGCGTAAAGAAGCTCTGGCACTTGCCGCATCTGGCCAAGCCGGAATCGTAATTGGCACCCATGCTTTATTGAGCGAATCTGTTGCCTTTGCAGATCTAGGTCTAATCGTGGTTGATGAGCAACATCGCTTCGGTGTGGAACAACGTGATGCGCTAAAAGCCAAGGCGGTTAATCCACCACATCTTTTGGTAATGACTGCAACTCCGATTCCACGAACTGTCGCGATGACAGTTTTTGGTGATTTGGATGTTTCAACGTTGCGAGAACTGCCGTTAGGTCGACAGCCGATTACTACTCATCTGGTTCCGACTTTGGAGAAGCCAACATTTTTAGATCGCACTTGGGAAAGAATCCGAGAAGAAGTCGCGCAAGGCCACCAGGCTTATGTTGTTGCGCCGCGCATTTCAGCAGGAACATCTGAAGATGCAGATCTTGATTTTCTTTATGGTGAAAGTTCGCCGGATATCGCATCCGTTGAAGATTTAGGTCCGAAATTGCAATCTGGAGCGTTGAAAGGGTTGCGTATCGCACCATTGCATGGCCGACAGAGCAGTGATGTAAAGAGCGCAACAATGCAGGCATTTGCTGCAGGTGAAATAGATGTCTTGATCTCAACGACGGTAATTGAGGTTGGCGTCGATGTTCCAAATGCCACAGTGATGGCGATTTTGGATGCCGATCGCTTTGGCGTTTCTCAACTGCATCAATTACGTGGCCGAGTAGGCCGTGGAACTTCGCCGGGGCTTTGTCTATTGGTCACATCTGCGCCGGTTGAGAGCACAGCGCGCGAACGTCTAGATGCGGTCTGTAAAACTCAAGACGGCTTTGAACTTTCTCGAATTGATTTAGAACAACGGCGCGAAGGAGATGTGCTCGGCGCATCTCAATCTGGATCGCGTTCGCATCTTCGTTTATTGCGAGTATTACGCGATGAGTCATTGATTGAAAGTGCTCGCCAGGTTGGGGCGGAACTTTTAGCAGAGGATCCAGAATTAACTCGGTATCCTTTACTTAAGGCAGAGTTAAAGAAATTACAGGCAGATGCTGCCGCAGAATTTATAGATAAGGGATGACTTCATGCGCATAATCGCTGGAAGCGCAAAAGGGAGAAATATCTCATCAGTTGCTTCATCAACTCGCCCAACCTCAGATCGCGCCCGCGAGGCTTTATTTTCTACTTTGACTTCTGAATTTGGAGGCTTTGAAAATTTAAATATCCTTGACCTTTACGCAGGCACAGGTGCGATCGCTCTGGAATCTCTTTCTAGAGGTGCAGCAATCGTTCATGCAGTTGAAAAAGACGATCAGGCTCAAAAGAGTATTACCTTAAATTACGATGGAATAAAGTCCGCGCAATGTCCGGGTGTATTCCATTTGTATGGCATGAGCGTTCATAGGTTCTTACAAGATCCAGCGCCCGCGAAGTACCATTTTATTTATATTGATCCGCCTTATGAAGTAGAAGATTTAGATGTTATCGAGACCTTAATTCAATTACATGATGGTGGATTCTTAGATGAACAAGCGCTCATCGCAGTTGAAAGAAATTCAAGAGTTAAGGAAATTTCCTGGCCTGCAGGATATGTAGCGCTACGTGAAAAAAATTATGGACAAGCGACCATTTTCTACGGCGCACTAGCCGAAATTGAGCCTGCGAATGGATAAGGCTGCAAATCGTTGCTAGCGTTTGCTCCATGAAGCGCGCCGTTTGCCCTGGATCATTCGATCCGATCACTTTTGGGCATATAGATATTATCGAGCGCGCCAGCGAACAATTTGATGAGGTCGTGGTTGCCGTTCTGGCTAATCGGACCAAAGCATCGCTCTTCACAGTTGAAGAACGTATGGAAATGATTCGTCAAACGACTACTCAATTTAAAAACGTCAAAGTCGATTCTTGGCACGGGCTTTTGGTTGACTACTGCAAGGCAAATTCGATTCAAGCGATCGTTAAGGGCCTACGCGCTGTCACGGATTTTGATTATGAGCTGCAAATGGCCCAAGTGAATTTACAAGGTTCTGGAGTCGAAACAATGTTTATGGCCACCGCTCCGGCGCATTCTTTTCTATCTTCATCAATTGTTAAAGAACTCGCACATTTCGGTGGCGATGTTTCATCTATGGTTCCAAGCATCGTCAACGATGCCCTCAAAGCACGAGTAGCAGGGAAGTAAAATGGACTCAATCGAAAAACTAAACACAGCAATTACACTCGTTGAAGAAGCGCGCGGAGTTCCGCTGTCGGCATCGTGCGTTGTACATCGCAGTGAGATGCTTGAAATATTAGATGGCGCTCGTGAGTCGCTTCCACAAGATTTGTTTAGAGCCGAAGATATTTTGGCAAAACGCGATGCGTTGGTTGAAGAAGGCCGTTCTAGTTCAGAGCAGATGATCGCTTCGGCGCGCGAAGAAGTAGCGCGTATGATTGAACAGACCGCCATAGTGCAAGCAGCACGCGATGAGGCGCAGAGAATTCTTGACGATGCTCGGACGCAAGCCGCTGATGAGCGTGCTGAGGTAGAAAGCTATATCGATGGCCGACTTGCAACGCTTGAAGTGATACTAAATAAGACCATGGATGCAGTTGCCCGTGGGCGCGAGCGCCTCGACGGTGCAAACGATAAAGATGTACTTTCGCAATTAGCTGACGATAAGTAATCCCAGTTAAGTAACAGCAAGAATCTAAAATGAGTCGCGCATCTCAGGTATTTCAGTTCAATACCCATGAACTCCCTCGCCGTGCAGGTGAGATGAAGGAGTACCAGTTAGATCTTGAGATCCTGGAACCGGTCGGAGTGCCACTAGTTGCAATTCCAGCAGGTGATGTCATAGAAGTTGATATGCGACTGGAATCTGTGACCGAAGGAGTCTTATTGACGGCAGATATATATGCAGTCGCTAAAGGTGAATGCATCCGCTGTCTAGATCCAGTTGAGATTACCGTTGAGCGAAAGATTCAAGAGCTCTATCGCTACGAACCAACGAACGACAAAGGTGGAAAGCGAAAGAAGCACTTGGCGCGCCCGGAGACTTCCAATGAAATTGATTTAGATGCAGTTGATGAACTTTGGCTTGATGGAAATGAGATGAATTTAGAGGTTCCAATTCGCGATGCCGTAGTTCTCGATCTGCCGGTAAATCCGCTCTGCTCAGATGATTGTCTAGGGCTATGTCCAGATTGCGGCGAGAAATGGGAGAAGTTGCCAGAAGGCCATGCCCATGAGGTGATCGACGCTCGTTGGGCTGGGTTGGCAGGCTTGGATTTTAAGAATTCGGATGAATAAGGGATACTTCACCCAGTAAGCCTTGGGCACGCTCTGCTCGAGGTAAGTTGAGATTAAGGACGATTACCGTGCCAGTACCAAAGCGAAAGATGTCGCGTTCAAAGACACGCTCACGCCGCGCTATGTGGAAGACAACTGCAGCATCACTTGCCGCATGCCCACAATGCCAACAACCAAAGTTGACCCATACAGCTTGCCCAACGTGCGGAACATATAACCGCCGTCAGGTACTAGAGGTCTGATCTGTACTCACCTTTAACTGCGCAACTCGGGATTTCAATTTCTCCTGAATTGCTCGAGTTAGCTTTTACCCACCGTTCTTTCGCATATGAAAGCGGTGCTAAAGAGACCAACGAACGTCTGGAATTTTTAGGCGATTCGGTATTAGGTTTAATCGTTACTGAAGAACTTTATTTGCGCTATCCAGATTTAGATGAATCTCGTTTATCTCCGCTTCGCTCAGGAATAGTAAATATGCGCGCGCTCGCAGATATAGCGCGCACCTTAGATCTTGGTAAATACATTCGACTTGGAAAAGGCGAAGAAGTAACTGGTGGTCGCGATAAGAATTCACTTCTTGCCGATGCCCTAGAAGCGCTAATTGGCGCAATTTATCTGGAACTCGGTTTTGCAAGTACGACAGATGTGGTTCGTACCTTAATAAATGAGACTCTAGAAAGCGCAATGGCAAAAGGCGCAGGACTTGATGGCAAAACTGCGCTGCAAGAATTGGTTTCATCTCTCGGTAAAGGAACTTTGGAATATCAAGTTACCGAAACAGGACCAGATCACGATAAGAGTTTTACCGCTGTAGCAATGGTTTCTGGCGAGCCAATCGCAGAAGGAATCGGTAAGAGCAAACGCGAAGCCGAACAATCTGCAGCCCGTTCGGCATATGAAATTCTCGCAACCCTCAAGTAGTACTTCACTCGCGTCACGCATATAAAGACGCCACCTAAACGGTAGGTTTACGCCGTGTATTTAAAGAGCATGACGTTAAAGGGCTTCAAGTCCTTTGCATCGGCGACCACGTTGCGCCTAGAACCTGGCATCACGTGCGTGGTCGGTCCTAACGGCTCCGGTAAATCAAATGTTGTCGACGCGCTCACTTGGGTTATGGGTGAACAAGGCGCAAAATCTTTGCGCGGTGGAAAGATGGAAGATGTCATCTTCGCTGGCACCAGCGGCAGAGCGCCACTAGGTCGCGCTGAAGTCTCTCTAACAATTGATAACACAGATGGCGCTCTTCCAATTGATTACACCGAAGTAACTATTTCGCGCATCCTCTTCCGTAACGGACAGAGCGAATATCAAATTAATGGTGAAGCATCGCGTTTGCTAGATATTCAAGAGTTGCTTAGCGATTCAGGTATTGGCCGAGAAATGCACGTAATTGTTGGCCAAGGCCAACTCGATGCGATTTTGATGGCTACACCTGAGGAACGTCGCGGATTTATTGAAGAAGCAGCTGGCGTTTTAAAACATCGTAAACGCAAAGAGAAGGCGCTTCGCAAATTAGATTCAATGCAAGCAAATCTAGCGCGCGTGCAAGATCTAACTGTGGAACTGCGTCGCCAACTTCGTCCGCTTGGAAAGCAAGCCGAAGTTGCGAAGAAGGCAGCAACTATTCAAGCCGATCTACGCGATGCAAAGCTGCGATTGTTGGCAGATGATTACATTTCACTTTCTAAGACACTAGATGCTGAAGTTGCAGATGAAACTGCGTTACGTGAACGTCGCTCACTTGTCGAAGCTGAAAATGAGAAAGTGCGCTTACGTGAAGAAGCACTCGATGCACAAGCTGCATTTGAAAGCCCACTATTAATTGCAGCGCAAGAAAACTTCTATTCTTTAAGTGCGCTGCGCGAAAAATTCCGCGGCACGCAATCTCTGGCACAAGAGCGTTCACGATTCTTAGCCGAAGAAGCCGAAGAAGCGCGTAACGCTGGCCGCGACCCAGAAGCGTTAGACCAAGAGGCGGATGCACTTAGACTAGAAGAAGCGCAACTCCGAGCAGGTGTTGAAAGTTCTAGAAATTCTCTAGCTGCAACAACTCAGGAGCTAGCGAGAGCAGAAGCGTTGTTAAAGGGTGAAGAAGATAAAATCGCAGCAGCAATGCGTTCGATTGCGGATCAACGTGAAGGTACCGCCCGTCAAGAAGGCCACATTAAATCTTTAGCGGCCCGTTTGGATGCGATAGCCGAAGAAATTGCTCGTTTGGTTAAAGCCCGCGATGAAGCGCAATCTCGGGCTGAAAGCGCGCAGCGCGAATATTCAACTTACGAAATGGATATCGCCGGAGCGGATGCGGGAGAGCTCGGCTTAGATTCTGAATTTGAAGTTGCAAAGCAAGGGCTAGATCACGCTAAAGCAAATCTCGCTAATTTAATTGATTCTGAGCGCGCCGCCGATCGCGAGAGAAATGCCATCGAATCAAAATTAGAAGCGATGCTATTGACTTCACAGTCACGCGACGGGGGAGCGGCCCTAATCCGCGACTCTCGTGGTCTTTCACTGTTGGGCAGCGTTGCTTCGCTCATAAAGATTGATAGTGGTTGGGAAGCTGCTACTGCTGCCGCTCTCGGCACGCTCTCTGACGCAATCGTCGTACGAGATTTGAATTCAGCGGTTAGCGTTCTGACAACACTTCGCAGCGAAAATTTAGGACAAGCCGATGTTCTAGTTTACGAACCGGGTTCACATAAAGTCGCCAATATCGCAGGTGGTCTAACCCCGCTTACAAATTATGTTCGCTCATCCGAAATCGGTGATCTATTAGCATCTTTATTGGCTACTACCGTTGTGGTTACTTCTGCGAGTGAGGCTGAAGGCATTCTCCGTTCCAACCCAGAATTAACCGTGGTTACACGCGATGGTGATGTGATTACTTCGAAGCGCGCCCGTGGCGGATCTGCTTCATCGACATCATTGATTGAAATTAACGCGCTGGTGCAAGATCTAAGTAAAAAACTGGAGATAAGCACCCACAATTGTGATCGACTTAAATTTGAGATCGTTAGCGCACAGAGCGAAGTAGATTCCAAGCAAGGCGCATTTGATGTTGCGCTCTCGAAGTTAAACGAATCTGATGCTCGCATTGCTGCGCTAACCGAACAGTTGGCAGTTTCTGGTCAAAATATGAAATCTGCAACTGCAGAAGTTGAACGTTTAAATCTATCTATCGCTGAAGCAACTACTGCCAAGGGCCGCGATGAAAATGAACTTTCTATCGCCTCTACACAATTACAACAGCGCGGTGAGACCGCAGAACCTGATCACAGCGCCGCTGAGAACTTGCGTAATCAAGTTTCACTTGCCCGAACCGCTGAGGTAGAAGCGCGACTTGCAGTTCGCACAAGCGAAGAGCGCGTTGATTCGATCTCGGCCCGCGCTAAAGCTTTAGAAGATTCTGCCAACGCTGAACGCGAGGCATCTGCCCGCGCTCTTTCACGTCGCGGTGCGCGTGCCCGTGGCGCGCTAATTTCATCAGCGATTGCCGAAGCAGCATATGAAGCTTTAATTCATATCGAACGCTCTATCGCTAAGGCAGCCACCGAGCGCGCCAGATTGGAAGCATCACGTTCAGATCGTGAAGGTGAGACTCTCACTGTACGTGCCCGCAGTCGCGAACTTGCTACTGAATTAGAACAACTCACATCATCTGTTCATAAAGATGAGATAGCCAGAGCAGAACAACGTATGCGCATCGAAGCGTTGGAAACAAAGTGCGTAGAAGAACTTGGCGTTGATACAACCACTTTGGTCAATGAATATGGACCGCAAAATGATGTTCCAACATTTATCGAAACCGATGAAGGCGAAATAGTCGCCACAGAATTGATTCCGTACCGCCGTGACCAACAAGAAAAACGGTTAGCTGCGACGGAACGTTCTTTGACCTTGCTTGGAAAGATCAATCCGCTGGCTTTGGAAGAATATAACGCGCTGGAAGAGCGCTTAAAGTTCCTTGCTGAGCAGCTAGAAGATTTGAAGCGCACCAAGAAGGATCTGCTCGACATCATCAAAGAAGTAGATGATCGAGTTCAGAGCATCTTTATGGAAGCGTATGAAGAGACTGCAAAACATTTTGAAGATATCTTTGCACGACTCTTCCCTGGTGGAGATGGCCGATTAATTCTGACAAACCCAGATGATCTATTAAATACCGGCGTGGATGTAGAAGCTCGCCCACCCGGAAAGCGAATCAAACGCCTATCCTTACTCTCTGGTGGAGAAAAGTCGCTGACTGCAGTTGCTATGTTAGTTGCGATATTTAAAGCACGTCCAAGTCCTTTCTATGTGCTCGATGAAGTTGAAGCGGCCCTTGATGATGTAAACCTGGGACGATTACTAGTTATTCTGGAAGAACTTCGCGAAAGTTCGCAGTTGATCATCATTACTCACCAGAAGCGCACCATGGAGATCGCTGATGCGCTTTATGGCGTGACCATGCGTGGCGATGGCGTAACAGAAGTTATTTCGCAGCGCTTGCGCGATTCTGAATCTGCTTAACTCAAAGGTTTTTCCATGGGAATTTTTAGTAAGTTTGTTGCTAAGTTAAAAGGGCAATCAATTGCAGATCCTTTGGATTGGAAAACGCTTGAAGAAGAACTTCTTGCCGCAGATTTAGGCCCAAAATTGGCATCTGATATTTTAAAGAGTGCAAAGGAAGTTAAGGGCAACGATGCTGCAGCGGCACTTACTGAAATACTAAATTCACATTTATCTAAGAAGAGCCGTGACCTAAGCGCAGAAGTGCTTACCCAAGCGATTCTTATTGTTGGGGTAAATGGCACAGGCAAAACGACTTCGGCGGCAAAATTAGCAACGTACCTAAAAGAGACCGGTAGTTCGGTTTTATTAGGTGCGGCTGATACTTTTCGTGCGGCAGCAGTTGAGCAACTGCAAACTTGGGGAGCGCGTATCGGAGTTAGTGTTGTATCGGGGAAAGTTGGCGCAGAACCTGCGGCAGTTGCCTTTGATTCGGCAGTTGCTGCTAAAGATGCGCAAGTTAAATTCTTGATCATAGATACCGCCGGCCGGCTTCACAATAAGAGTGATCTAATGTCTGAACTCGGCAAGGTAAGGCGAGTAGTTGAAAAAACTCTTCCTATTGGTGAAGTTCTTTTAGTAATCGATGCAACTACTGGTCAGAATGGAATTGCTCAAGCGAAAATCTTTGCTGAGGCAGTGGATGTGACTGGCCTGATAGTTACAAAGCTCGATGGCAGCGCCCGTGGTGGGGTAGCCCTAGCGATCGAGAGCGCTCTAGATATCCCAATTAAATTTGTAGGAACAGGGGAAGGTTCGCAGGATTTTGCCCCTTTCGAGCCAACGAAATATCTGGCGGAGTTAATTAACGATTGATTCCGTGATCGCTGTAACAAAGTTGTAACACAACACGCTCATTTGTGACCCCGTCTTAACCTAGAAAACGAGCCTCCGTAACCCGTGTTGGGCATCTTTACCCCATCTCAACGGCGAGGTTTCACGCAGTTGGCTCTCTCGTAAGACGTCAGCGCATAAATGAAAGAAGAAAGCAATGGAAGAGATTCTCTTAAATTCAGGCGATACCGCTTGGGTATTAGCAAGCACCGCGCTCGTTCTTTTAATGACTCCAGGTTTAGCATTTTTCTATGGGGGAATGGTTCGCGCAAAGAGCGTTTTAAATATGATGATGATGTCGATGATCACCATCGGAATCGTCAGTGTGCTCTGGGTAATTTACGGTTTTGAACTTGCCTTTGGCTATAAAGCTAATTCACCTTGGTACGGAAATATCTCCTTCTCCGGCCTAGGCGGAATGGTTAATGACTTCACTAATAACGGTGGCATTTATCCAATTCCAGTTTTAGTCTTCGCGGCATTCCAATTAATGTTCGCGATAATCACGCCAGCACTGATCTCAGGTGCAATTGCCGATCGTACGAAGTTCACAGCATGGGCAGTATTCGTCGCAATCTGGTCAACGTTGGTTTACTTCCCCGTTGCCCACTGGGTCTTCGCATTTGGAAATAAAGTTGGCGACACAATAACTGGAACTGGATTTCTTGCAGGCAAAGGTCTTGAAGACTTTGCAGGAGGAACTGCGGTTCACATCAATGCCGGTGCGGCCGGTCTTGCACTAGCAATTGTTCTTGGAAAGCGCGTGGGTTGGCGTAAAGAAGCGATGCGCCCACATTCATTGCCATTGGTAATGCTTGGTGCTGGTCTGCTCTGGTTTGGTTGGTTTGGATTTAACGCCGGATCTGCACTTGCGGCAAATGGCACTGCTGGACTTGCCTTTATGAACACTCAAGTTGCAACTGCTGGTGCACTTCTTGGTTGGTTGCTAGTTGAAAAAGTTCGTAATGGACATGCGACTTCACTTGGTGCAGCCTCTGGTGCAGTTGCAGGTTTGGTAGCAATCACACCTGCCTGCGCGTTCGTTGCACCCTGGGCGGCGGTTGTTATCGGCTTAATTGCCGGAATTCTCTGCTCGCTTGCCGTCGGCATCAAATATGCACTTGGTTTCGATGATTCACTTGATGTCGTTGCAGTTCACTTAGTTGGTGGCATTTGGGGCTCTCTTTCAATTGGCCTCTTTGGTACCCATGTTGTTAATAGTCTCGGACTCGATGGAATCTTCTACGGTGGCGGAACAGCGTTACTCGTAAAGCAAGCACTGGGAGTCGGACTCGTACTGGCTTATTCATTCGTCGCAACCTTGATCATTGGGTTCATTATCGAGAAGACGATTGGATTCCGTATCAAGAAAGATGCCGAAGTAGAAGGCATCGACCTCAGCGAACATGCTGAAACTGCTTATGAAATGACCAGCTCATCACGTGGAGGTTCACTGCTATGAAGTTAATTACAGCAATATTGAAACCATTTAAGTTAGATGAAGTCAAAGATGCACTGCAGGCAGCAGGAGTAACGGGAATGACAGTTTCTGAAGCCAGCGGTTTCGGACGTCAACGCGGTCACACTGAGGTTTATCGCGGAGCGGAATACACCGTTGATTTAGTACCAAAGGTGCGCCTTGAGGTATTGGTTGACGACAAGGATTCGGCAGCAATCGTAGATGTAATTGTTAAAGCAGCATCTACCGGATCTATTGGCGACGGAAAAGTTTGGACAACTCCAGTTGATTCAATCGTCCGCGTCCGTACTGGTGAACGAGGAACGGAAGCGATCTAACAGGGCAAGTAAGATAGTTGCATGGGTACACGTGAGCGGCGAGAACGATCGAACGAGAGCGATCGTCTTTTAAACTCACTCTTCACCGGTGTAGCAGGGGTAGCACTCGCCGCGGTTGGTGGTTACGGCCGCGGCGAGTTATCTCCTGGTTCAGATCTAGATATTCTCTTTTTACATAACGGAAGAGTTGATGAGAAATCTCTTGCTGAACTAGTAAATAAAATTCTCTATCCACTTTGGGATAAGTCATTTAAGGTAGATCACGCAGTTAGAACACGTGCAGAAACTCGTGATGCTGCCAGCGAAGATTTAAAAGTAGCCCTTGGGCTCTTAGACATTCGCTTAATCTGTGGAGATCCAGATTTAGTCGCTGCTGTGCAAAATGACGCTATAGATGATTGGCGCGGCAGGTCGCGTGAACGATTGCCACAACTTCGCGCCTCACTTTCAGAGCGCCATCAAAGGGCTGGAGAACTTGCTTATCTCTTAGAACCAGATTTAAAGGAAGCTCGCGGTGGGTTACGGGATATCACTGCTCTGCGGGCTATCGCAATGAGCGGTGCAGTAAATGTTTCGCTAGAACATGTGAGTAGCGCTGAATCAACTTTAATGAATGCGCGCGAGGCGCTACATCAGGTAACGGGTCGCGATAAGGATCGCCTGCTCTTTCAGGAGCAAGATAAAGTTGCTGAAGTTTTGAAGTATCACGATGCAGATGAGCTCATGAGCGCTATCGCTCAAGCAGCTCGATCAGTAGATTATCTACTTGAATCTACTTGGCATCGCTTTGATCACCGCGGAAAAGATGGATTAGGGCGATTTCTTAAGAAGCCACGGACTACTCAAGTCTCACCGGGAATATCAATTGCACACCAAGAAGTTTCCATATCTGATGGCTTTGATTTATCTGCTGATCCAGTGATCGGTATTAGAACTGCGGCAATTGCTGCCCAGGTAGGACTCCCAATTGCACCAGCAACGCTGCAAAGATTGGTGAGCGCATATCGAGATGGCATTGCCCAGTTACCTTCACCTTGGCCGCGCGCTGCGCGAGAGAATTTAATTACCTTAATTGGCGCAGGACAACCAATGGTGCGCATCTGGGAGGGTTTAGATCAAGAAGAGATTCTTTTCCAGTGGCTACCTGAATGGCGTGCTGTGCGTTCGCTTCCGCAACGTAACGTTCTTCATCGACACACCGTTGATCGGCATATGGTTGAGACTGCCGTTTACGCCGCCGCGTTAACTCGCCGGGTTCACCGTCCAGATCTACTTCTATTCGCCGCGCTATTTCACGATATTGGAAAAGGTACGCAGGAGGATCACAGCGAACGCGGTGAAAAGTTGATCGAACCTCTTGCTGCCCGTATTGGTTTTTCAGATGCCGATGTTGCAACCTTAAAACTCTTGGTTAAACACCATCTTTTGCTAAGTGCGACAGCCACTCGGCGCGATCTCGATGATCCAGCGACAATTGCCTCAGTAACATCGGTAATTCCAGATTTGCAGACTTTGGAACTCTTGCATGCCCTTAGCATCGCCGATGGACAAGCAACCGGAAGTTCAGCCTGGAGTAGCTGGAAAGAGAGTTTGTTAAGCGAACTTGTATCGCGGGTCACTAGCGCGCTTACGGATAACACAATTGCTTCGCAGCCCATTTTCACCGATGAACAATTGCAGTTTTCACGTTCTGGCCAATTGCGGGTATTAATAGAAGATCGCGAACCAGACTATGCCATTGAAATCATCGCTCCTGATAAGCCAGGATTACTGTCGATTGTTGCAGGAGTGCTCAATTTGGCAAGATTTGATGTGCGTTCGGCACGAACTCAAACTATTGAAAATAGCGCAGTAATGAAATGGATTGTCACGCCAAATCAATATGCGCCCACCGTTGATAGCAAGCTAATTCATCAAATGATTTCTGATGCGCTAGTTGACGCTAGCGAGTTGAGTGCGCGTATCGCACAGAGGATCGCAGATTATGCAAGCCTGCCAACCATCCCGGTGCCATCTCCGATCGTTGAGACATTTATGGATGCAGCAACCGATGCCACAATCATTGAAGTCCGCAGCCATGATCGACCTGCGCTGCTCTTTGGTATCGGCGAGGCTATTACTAAATGCCAAATAGATATTAAATCTGCGATAGTAACCACGCTCGGAGCAGAAGCTATCGATACTTTATATGTGACTGAAATTGGTGGCGGTGGCCTATCTCAATCACGTGCGCAAGAAGTGGCCGATAGATTATCTGCAGCTCTGGCGTAAGATGAGCGTCTATGTTTGATTCACTCTCCTCCAAGCTAACTGGTGTCTTCTCATCACTTCGCTCGCGTGGCAAGTTAAGTAACTCAGATATAGAAAATATCTGTACTGATATCAAATCAGCGCTACTTGAATCAGATGTAGCCCTCTCAGTAGTTGATTCCTTTATTGAACTAATTCGTGAAAAGTCACTAGCAGCGCTTCCAACCTTGCAGTCGGGTACAAATCAAGCGCAGGCTATATTTGAAATTGTTAATGCAGAACTGACACAAATCCTCGGGGGAGCTGCGCGAAGAATTCGAATCGCGAAGAACCCGCCGACAGTAATTATGCTGGCTGGATTGCAAGGCGCCGGTAAAACCACACTCGCAGGAAAATTGGCGAAGTTTTATTTGGATCAAGGAAATACACCGATCTTGGTCGCATCTGATTTGCAACGCCCTAATGCTGTGACCCAATTGCAAGTAGTCGGTGAAAGCGTTGGAGTGCCAGTCTTTGCACCAGAGCCAGGTAATGGAGTTGGTGATCCAGTAAAGGTGGCAGAACAAGCCATAGTTTTTGCTAAATCAAAACTTTATAACATGGTCATTGTTGATACTGCAGGTCGATTGGGCGTTGATGAAGAGTTAATGCAACAAGCCAAGAATATTCGTGACGCAGTCAAACCTGATGAAATCCTATTCGTAGTCGATGCGATGATCGGTCAAGATGCAGTGCGCACAGCAAAGGCATTTCAAGAGGGCGTTGGTTTCGATGGAGTCGTACTAACAAAGTTAGATGGTGATGCGCGAGGTGGGGCTGCGCTATCAATTGCAGAGTTAACTGGAAAACCGATCATGTTCTCATCCAACGGTGAGAAGTTAACTGACTTCGATATTTTCTACCCAGACCGAATGGCTTCACGCATTTTGGGAATGGGAGACGTTGCAACTCTTGCCGAGCAGGCAAAGAAGGCACTCAATAATGAGTCGTCAGCAAAGTTGGAGGAAAAGTTTGCGCGCGGAGATGATTTTACGCTCGAAGATTTCTTAGAACAGCTAGAAGCGATGTCGAAAATGGGTTCAATGTCGAAGATCCTTGGAATGTTGCCAGGTTCCGGTGCCATGAAGAAGCAGATTGAAAACTTTGACGAATCGGAAATTGTGCGCACTAAATCGATTGTTCAATCAATGACGCCGCTTGAGCGACGAGATCCCAAGGTATTAAATGGCTCACGTCGCGCCCGCATCGCAATTGGCGCTGGACGTAAAGTGCAAGATGTTAATTCGCTAGTAGATAAATTTTCAGCGGCGCAGAAGATGATGCGCCAAATGCGCAATGGTGGTGGGATGCCGCCTGCAATGGCGCAGAGCATGGGTATGCCAGCTGGTATGAGATCTGGCCAAACAGCGACCCATAAGGCGCAGCAGCAGCCTAAGAAGAAGTCGAAATCGGGTAACCCAGCAAAACGGGCGGCCGAAGAACGCGAATAAGCGCTCAATTTCGTATCTGCACCGCTTAATGGCAAGATTAGCCTCCTGTTGCGGGGCCCTCTACCCCCACAACATCCATATCCAAAGTTGGATCTCGCAAGTGCGCACCCCGCTGCACAAGCAACAGATTCGACACACTTTTTAGGAGCACTACTTCTTTGTCTACAAAAATTCGCTTAATGCGCATGGGAAAGATCCGCACACCATTTTTCCGCATCGTCGTAACTGATTCACGTAAAGCACGTAACGGACTTTCAATTGAAGAAATTGGTCGTTACGTTCCAGGACAAGAACCATCAATCATGGAAGTTAACTCTGCGCGCGCTCAATACTGGCTCGGCGTAGGAGCACAACCAACTGCCGCTGTAGAGGCGATCTTTAAGGTCACTGGCGATTGGCAGAAGTTCAAGGGTCTTCCTGGAACTGAAGGAACACTTAAATTTGCAACACCAAAGCCAGCTAAGAGCATCGCTTACGAAGCCGCTGTTAAGCAGGCAATGGATGAGCCAAAAGAAGGCGCAACAACTATGAAGAAGAAGGCGCAAGAGAAGTTAGCTGCAAAAGCTAATCCTGTGCCGGTAGAAGAAGTAGTTGTGCCAGAAGCAACTGCGACCGAAGAGGTTGTAGAAACCGTAGTTGAAGCGACCGAAGTGGTTGCAGAAGCTCCAGTTGAAGTTGTTGCCGAAGCGGTTGTTGAAACTTCTACAGATGCGGCTGCCGAATAACAATGATGGACGAAGCTCTCGAGCACCTCGTTAAAGGAATCGTTGATAATCCTGAAGATGTCATCGTTAAGGAAAAGACTCACCGTCGCGGCACAACTCTTGAAGTTCGTGTCAATCCTGAAGATATCGGCAAGGTAATTGGCCGTAACGGTCGCACTGCGAAAGCGCTACGAACAGTCGTAAGCGCAATTGCAGGTCGCACAGTTCGTGTTGATCTCATCGATACCGACGAGGCTCGTTAACTCTCTTGTCAGGTATGCGCCTAAACGTAGGTCGCATTGGTCGTGCTCACGGAATTCTTGGTGAAGCAACTATTGAAGTGCGCACCGATTTAGCAGAAGAACGTTTTGCTGTCGGCGCACAACTTGAAACAGATAAACACGGTAATTTAACTGTGGTTTCTGCGCGCGTGCACAATGGAATTTTACTGCTGGGATTTGACGGCTTTACCGATCGCAATGCAATTGAAAAATTGCGCGATGTTCTCCTTTTTGCCCAGGTAGATATCGACGAACCTGGCTTTGAAGAAGATGATTACCACGTCCTGCAACTTATCGGGTGCCAGGCATTTCTTGTAGATGGCGACTTAGTCGGTGAAGTAACCGATGTTCTTAACCTGCCAGGCCAAGATGTACTCTCGATTAAGACTGAATCTGGTGAAATTCTGATTCCATTTGTTCACCAACTCGTACCCGTAGTTGATATAAAAGCTAAACGCATGACAGTTATCCCACCAGATTTTTACGAGAGCGAGGCTAATCAGTGAAAATTGATGCGATCACAATCTTCCCTGAGTACTT
>CAEZZY010000007.1_pt1 | contig 17231 bp, 13 predicted proteins | sample 7267031 | NCBI WGS metagenome assembly CAEZZY01 (sample SAMEA6813970, study PRJEB35770) | uncultured Actinomycetes bacterium | biome: Freshwater; feature: Freshwater reservoir; material: water | place: Czech Republic | collected 2016-08-15 | depth 30m m | reverse complement strand
TTGGAAATTGGAATCAGCATCGCTGCCAATGGAAATCGCTGGACAGGACTTGAACCATCTGAATATGACCAAGGACAAAGAGACGGCGTGCACGAAGTGCTTGCAGTCAGCACAGCAGGTGCTCTTATTCGCAGAGATGTCTTTGAAAATCTAGGTGGTTTTGACCCCAACCTCGATCTCTTTAGAGACGATGTCGATTTTGGATGGCGTCTTTATTCAGCGGGCTATGCGGCAATCGCCGTATCCAACGCTGTCGCATTTCATGCGGAAGCATCTGCGAATGAGCGACGTACCGTCGATGTTGCAGAAGCCTTTTTACATCGTCCGCTTTTGTTAGATCGTCGAAATGCGGCCTATGTCCTGTTATCTAACTCTTCATGGTGGCGCTTGCCTTTGCTAACAGTGCAACTTCTAGCAGGTGCGATTTTTCGTTCAATTGGTTTCTTATTTGCAAAACTACCTGGCTATGCCAGCGATGAGATATTGGCTGTAGGTGCGCTGTTTATTCATCCCGGAGAATTGTTTGAAGCGCGCAAGATAAGACGTAAGCAACGATTGGTCCCAGCTGGTATTGCTTTAAAATTCATTCCTTCGCGTTGGTCTCAGATTCGCCTATCGCTATCGAGATCAGCCGAATGGATCCGAGCTCAAATCTTCCCAGATGAAATTAGCGAAATTCGTGACATTTCAATTTTGGATGAGAATTTAGATGAAGAAGATTTGTTAACACCTGCCTCAAATCGTAATTGGCTTTCAATTATCAAACGTCCGCTAGTTGCCTTACCCACATTTCTTATGGTGCTAACTCTGATCTGGTCTCGTAATCGTTACGGTTCAGTTTTTGGTGGCGCCCTTCCTGAACAACCGTCTGGTGTTAGCGACATTTGGAATACTTATTTCAGCGGATGGCATTCAATCGGAATGGGAACTTCAGCAGCTGCCCCTACATGGCTGGCCATTATTGCTGTGTTAGCAACCCCGTTTTTTGGCAGTTTGAAATTATTTTTTACTATCTTATTTTTATTTGCCCCACTCTTAATTGCGGGCAGTGGATATCTCTTAATGCGACGTTTATCTGATAATCGTTGGCTAACTGTTGGAGCATCACTGCTTTATGCAATTTCACCGGTTTCCATCTCCGCTATAAATGCCGGTCGGTTAAGTACTGTGGTACTTCTAATCCTATTTCCGTTGTTTATTAATTCTTCACAAGGGATTTTTGATCTAGACCAATTCTCATGGCGCAGAATCTTCGGATTGTCTTTACTTGCTTCAGTTCTCGTTGCATTTTCACCACTCCTGCTAGTTGTAGGACTTATATTTACTGGTTTCGGTATTTACCGCGATTACGGAGCAAGTGAGCGAGGCGTAAACACAGAACTCTTTAATCAACGCCTGTATCGACGAATCACGCTACTGGTCACCCCTTTTTTCATCTGCGCTCCTTGGAGTTTTGAGTTATTGATTCAACCTAAACGTTTCTTCATCGAATCAGGTTTTCTACTTCCAGGAGGCGGACCCAACCTAGCCTTGATGGGAAATCCAGGCGGCCCAGGGTCTCTACCGATTTTTATTATTAGCCCACTAACGCTCGTACTTGGAATTTCCTTATTTTCAACAACCAAAGCTCGCTTTGTGGCTGAACTGGGCTTTATATCTTTATTAGGCGCAATTTTATTGAGCACGGTGAACTTAACCGGTAACGGAACTTCTGTTGCAACGCCTATTTATCCCGGCACACTTTTAGTTTTAACGACCATTGCTGCAATCAGCGCATCTGTGATCATGTTGGATAAATTACGAGAACGGCTTATTACTACAAATATAAATTACCGTCATATATCTGCGGGAATTCTCCTGATAGTTACCGCCTTATATACGATCACCTCAATATCTTGGGTAGTAAGCAGTGGAGCAAACTCACCTGTGCTAACTGGGAAAGGCTTAGTACTTCCAGCATTTCTTGCCATTGAAAGCGATGCCAAAACAATGGTGATTCGCCCTCGCACGACTGGTGAAGAAGTTTCGCTCAATTACTACATTGCACGGGGCGGCGATGCGACATTAGCGCAACCAGATATGGCTCCCGCCGATAGAGAGCAAATCTCTACCGCCGTACAGGAGATAGCAGACGGTAGCGGTTTAACTGCAAGCACAACATTTGCGGTACATGGAATTAAATATCTTTTCTTAAAGAGTCCGATAGATGAAAATATTGCACGCGTCATAGATGGCTTAGGAGGATTTTCTAGAGCATCTTCCACCAGTGCAGGAATAGTTTGGGAAACATCTATTGATACTGGAGAAATTCTCTTTACCAATTTATCTGGGAAAACTTCTGTACTGCCGTTAGGAACTTTAGGCATAACGGTAAACGAACCAGGTGAATTGACTGTGACTGAAAATTTCAGTCGCGGCTGGAGAGCGATGCAATATGGTTCGCGCTTAGAACGCAAAAGAAACGTGGACGGATTGCCAGTATTTACAGTTACCAAACCCGGTTTGGTAACCATGATGTACGACGGAACTTCACGTCGCGCCTTAGTGTCTTTTCAATTTATCGTATTAGTAACAGTGATGGTTCTGGCACTTCCTGCAGGTCGCCGCCGCCGTGAGATCGAAGATGCGGAGCTGGCATGAAATTACAGCGCCCTGCTCTAATTATCATCTCCACAGCTGCGGTCGTGTTGGCTGCCAACGGCCTTAATGTTGACCTTTCCAACAATAAGTTTTCAACGAATTTTCCTGCCGTCGTATGTCCTCCAACACCATCTAATTTAACGACAACGATTTCGCTTCCCTCAAGCAAGACTCCCTTGCGCCGAACCGGAACCAAATCACTTTCATTTGTGCCGGCACAAACCCTTAGGTATCAGCAAGCAAAAGCGCCCGTAATAATTGAATCGCAGGGATCAACACCAATAGTTTGGCAGACCCGAAAAGGTATATGGGCGGGCGCAACAATTTGTTCATCCTTGCAGAGCCAACAGTGGTTTGTTGGCGGTACTGCAGATGTAACGAGCAAAGGCAGATTATTAATCGTAAACAGTGGACTAAGTCCTGCAATCGTGGATTTAGAAATTTGGAATGAAATCGGTGCACAACCCACGAAACCGATAACTTTGAAGGCAAATTCTTATAGTGAATTTGGGCTCGATGCGCTTGCGCCGGGTTCTAAAGAACTTGTTATTCGAGCGCTAACCCGATCTGGTCGCGTGACCAGCTACATGTTGGACGAACGCGGTCGAGGGCTAAAAGCACTTGGTGGAGATATCATCAATTTTGCCCCAAGAGCGGAGAGAAATATTTATATTCCGGCGGTGGCACATACAGTTCGTAAAGTTGGTTCAAAATCAGTTGAGCTCTCTCACACTCTGCGGTTGCTCGTCCCTGGGGAACTCGATGCGCATGTGACCGTAAACGTGCTGTCGACAGATGGCAGTTTTATTCCAGCGGGATTCGAAAATAAGTTAGTTAAGGCTGGATCTGTCGTATCTTTAGAATTAAACCCAAACCTTCCAACAAGTAAATTTGGCTTACATATTTCCTCAGATGAGCCGTTGGTCGCCTCTGTTTATTCGCCTACTTTTGCGGAAAAGAAATCTGACTTTATTTGGAGTACCTCTGCTCCTGAATTAAGCAAGATAACTTTGGCGACTTCCGGACTTTCTCCCCAGTTAATCTTCATAGGTGGAGCGATTAAGCTCGACATTGAGCTTAAATTCGATAAAGGCAAGCGAAAAATTGTCAACGTCCGAGGCGAAGAAATTGCAACTATCAAGATTCCCGCGGGAGTTCGCTCGATCACATTTGTAAAGGTGGCAAAGGGTATTTATGGCGCTGGCTTAATTTCTAGCAAGAGTGGCTATGGATATTTCCCACTTGCACCAGGAAGCGTGCTAACTAAATCATCAGTACCTCTGTCAAATATTCGCGTCTTAACTCCGTGACAATCCCAGTTTTTCGCCCTTAATCCCACTAACCTTGTGGGCATGAGTAAGTTGGCAAGAACAGGGCGAAGCTGTTCTAGAGTCAGTTGTAGAAGTCTGGCTTCTATGACTTTGACTTACATTTACGCCGACTCAACTGCGGTGCTTGGCCCGCTAGCTACCTTTTCTGAACCGCATTCGTATGATCTATGTGAAATACATGGCAAGAAGCTCACCGTCCCAAACGGTTGGAACGTTATTAAAGAAGAGAGTTCTCAAGCAAATAGCGGGCCAAGCGAAGATGATTTGATGGCAATCGCTGATGCGGTCCGCGAAGTCGCTAATTTGGATATGTCCCCAGATGGCTCAACCACAGAAAGTGCGAACAACACTTTAAATAACCAAGAGGGACAGATTGGGCGCCGCGGTCACTTGCGGGCGGTCCCCTCTTAAAATTATTCTTTGCTAATAAATTTCACTCGGCTAAAGAGAGAAGAAGAAGATTTCAATATTTAAAGCCTATGACATCCGCGGTTTAGTTGATGTTGAAATTACAGCTGATTTTTCCTTTGCAACAGGTGTGGCATTTGCCCGTTTTCTGCAACAAGAACGGGAACCCGGTACGGTCGTAATCGGTGAAGATATGCGTCCTTCATCTCCGATTTTTGCCGATGCTTTTTCAGCAGGCGTAACATCTCAAGGTTTAAATGTAATTCGCATCGGTTTAGCTTCTACGGATCTACTTTATTTTGCTGCTGGGAAATTGAATTTTCCTGGAGCGATGTTCACTGCAAGCCATAATCCAGCAGAATATAACGGTATTAAACTCTGCTTAAGCGGTGCTCGACCAATCGGGAAAGAATCCGGACTTTTAACCATCGAACGCTTTGTGACCCAAGGATCACCTATAGATTTTAGAAGCGTAGGTAATGAACGTAGCGAAGATATGTTGACGGCATACGTCGATCATTTACTTACTCTCGTGGATTTATCAGAAATTCGCCCCCTTAAAATCGTTATTGATGCCGGAAATGGAATGGCTGGCCATACTGCTCCGGCGGTTTTTGCGCGCCTAAATTGTGAAGTAATTCCGATGTATTTTGAATTAGACGGAACCTTTCCGAATCACGAAGCAAATCCAATAGATGTAAAAAATCTTAGAGATTTACAGAAGGCCGTGAAGAAACACAAGGCTGACATAGGACTTGCCTTTGATGGCGATGCTGATCGTTGTTTCTTAGTTGATGAAAATGGTGATCCAGTCAATCCATCTACTCTTACTGCGCTTATCGCAGATCGTGAGCTTAAGAAAAACCCGGGCGCCAATATTATTTATAACCTAATTTCATCTCGTGCCGTTGCAGAAATCGTGGAAGAGCGTGGTGGTAAGGCGATTAGATCCAGAGTCGGACACTCTTATATAAAGAAGATGATGGCAGAAACTGGCGCAGTATTCGGTGGAGAACATTCTGGCCATTTTTACTTCCGCGATTTTTGGCGCGCTGATTCAGGAATGTTGGCAGCGCTTCACGCAATAGCAGCGCTCGGTGAAGTAAATACTGCACTCTCCAAATTACTGAAACCATATAGTCGTTATGTATCCAGTGGTGAAATCAACTCTAAAGTTGCTGACGCACAAATTGCCATGGCAGAGATCGAAGCAATATTCGGGGCAGGTGATGGCACAGAGGTTGATCACCTAGATGGCTTGACGATTAATGGTGATACTTGGTGGTTTAACGTCCGCGCATCAAATACTGAGCCGCTCTTACGTTTAAATGTAGAAGCCAAGACGCAAGCACGAATGGAGAAGATTCGAGATGAGGTGCTCGCCACAATCCGTGGCTAGCGTCTAAATAGCCAGTAAGGGTCAGCGGGCGCTAACCTATGCACAGAGCCGCCTAGCAAAGTAGAGCCCTACGCCTTAGGTAAGCACAGTCCAATCAACTGTTATTAATTACCAACTAAGGAGAAGTCCATGAATTCACCAGTTACATCAACACTTCCACGTCACGATATTGCAGACGCATCACTAGCTGCAGAGGGTCGCAAGCGCATTGAATGGGCAGAACGCAATATGCCAGTACTTGCACAAATTCGTGAGCGTTTTGAAAAGTCACAACCATTCGCTGGCGTGAGAATCGCTGCATGTATGCACGTCACCACCGAGACCGCTAACTTGATGCGCGTTCTAAAAGCTGGCGGAGCTGAAATCGCACTCTGTGCCTCAAACCCACTTTCAACTCAAGATGACACTGCAGCTGCGCTGGTACATGAATACGGAATTTCAGTTTTCGCTCGAAATGCTGTTGATCGTGATGGGTATTACTCACATATCAACGCAGCGCTAGATATCGAACCACATCAAGTTTTCGATGATGGTTGCGATCTCGTAAACACTTTGCACACAACTCGCAAGGAACTTCTTCCAAATATCGCTGGTGGTTGCGAAGAGACTACGACTGGCGTAATTCGTCTGAACCAAATGGCTAAAGATGGCGCACTTACTTTTCCAATGATCGCCGTCAATGACACTGATACCAAGCACATGTTTGATAATCGTTACGGAACTGGTCAGTCAACTCTTGATGCGGTATTCCGTTCGACAAACTTCCTACTTGCTGGTCGAATCCTCGTCGTAGCCGGTTTTGGTTACTGCGGTAAAGGTGTTGCAGAGCGCGCTAAAGGCATGGGTGCTGATGTAGTCGTTACTGAAATCGATCCAACTAAGGCTTTAGATGCGATGATGCAAGGCTTCCGTGTTATGCCAATGCTCGAAGCTGCAAAAATTGGTGATGTATTTATTACAGTCACCGGCAATCGCGATGTATTGCGTGATGAGCACTTCGCCGTAATGAAGGATGGCGCAATTATGGCTAACTCGGGCCACTTCGATATTGAAATCGATGTTGCTTGGCTAGAACAGAATGCAAAGAAGAAGAACGCCAAGATGCGCCATCAAACTGATGAATATGTACTTGCTGATGGACGTCGCTTGCTACTTCTCGCCGAAGGTCGTTTAGTAAATCTAGGCGCCGCCGAAGGCCATCCTGCATCAGTTATGGATATGTCTTTCTCTGATCAAGCGTTAACTGCAGAATATCTAGTTAAGGAAGCGAAGAATCTTCCTGCAGGTGTTCACAACGTGCCGACCTATATCGATAAGGAAGTTGCCAGCCTGAAATTAATTTCAATGGGTGGGCGAATCGATACTTTAACTCCGGCTCAAGATATGTACTTGAACTCTTGGGAGCACGGTAGCTAATGACCTTAGTAATGGTCGTCGATGACGACCAGGATCTTGCGGAGATGCTCGGCATCGTATTAACAGGTGCCGGCATCGACGTGGATCTAGTAAGTCGCGGTGATGAGGTGCTGGAAGTATTTAGAAATAATCCGCCAGATCTTGTGCTGCTAGATGTAATGCTTCCTGGTTTAGATGGAATTGAAGTCTGTAAATTAATTCGTGCCGAATCTATGGTTCCAATCGTGATGTTAAGCGCTAAAGGCGACACTCATGATGTTGTTAGGGGCCTTGAAGCTGGCGCAGATGATTACATGGTTAAACCCTTCCGGCACCCTTCAGAATTAATCGCAAGAATTCGTACTCGCTTACGCCGCACAAATGCTGATGTCTTGGGACTGCTTACGATAGGCGATCTATCAATTGATGTAACTGCTCATGAGGTAAGTCGTGGCGGAAAGAAAATTGCACTCACTCGTTTGGAGTTCGATTTATTAGTTGCTTTAGCGAAAGAACCTGGTCGAGTATTTACACGAGATGCCTTGCTCGGTGAAGTTTGGGGATACCGACACTCAACTGATACCCGCTTAGTAAATGTCCACGTCCAACGCTTACGCTCTAAAGTCGAACATGATCCCGAGCATCCTGAAATCGTGATGACGGTGCGCGGAGTTGGCTATAAAGCTGGAGTATTGGGCGGTTCCTAATATGAACCGTGTAACCACCAGGCTACGTACTTCACTTGCCTCAAAAGTTATTGTCTCTACAGTTCTTTTATCACTCGGCGTTGTCTGGCTGACGGGCTCTGCGCTTTATTCGCAACTTTCAGATGGCGTAAGGCAGGTAAATCTAGAATCTTCTCTTGCTGAGGCTAGATCTTCATTTTTCAATGCGCAATATCAATTCTTGCTGATCGAAGGCGCTAAGAGTTCAGTTATTACCAAGGCAGTGCAAGATGTAATTATCTCCTCGACTGAAGTAAGCCTCAATCAAGATCGAAAATCTATTTTCTTAAATCGATTCGGCACTCCATTCAAATTTTCCTTAAATATAGAATCTCCCGATTACAGCACATCAACGGATGGTTTGGTTATTTCATCCTTTCCTGCTGAAATCCGCGAGCGGGTGCGATCTAGCGATTTAGTCGAATATCAATATGCCAAAGTTCGCTATAAGGATCGTGACGATGCCAATGTATTAATTGCAGGTCGTAAAATTGCCATTCCAAAATCTGGAAATTATGAGATGTATCTGGTTTATTCGTTAAATAACCAGAACAGAACGCTCTCGATCGTCAAAAATGCGCTTCTGTTAACCGGCTTTGCACTCATTTTCCTAATTGGCTTAATCACTTGGCTGGTAGTTCGACAAGTTGTGAGACCAGTTCGCGAAGCGGCGAATATTGCCCAGAAATTCACCCAAGGAGATTTCTCGCAGCGAATGAAGGTGGAAAGCTCCGATGAAATCGCAACGCTTGGTACCGCCTTTAATGACATGGCCCTTTCTCTTGAATCACAAATTTCGCGTTTGGAGAATCTATCCCGAGTGCAACAAAGATTTGTATCCGATGTTTCGCATGAACTTCGCACCCCTTTAACCACTTTGCGTATGGCATCTGAAGTGATTTACAGCCAAAAGGAGAGTTTTGATCCAACTATTGCGCGAAGTTCCGAACTTCTGGTCGCACAACTCGATCGATTTGAGAGGTTATTGGAAGATCTTCTCGAAGTAAGTCGCTTTGATGCTGAAGTCGCTATTTTGGAACCTGTCGATTTCGATCTAATTCGCTTGATAGAAAGATGCATAGAAGATGTTCGAGCCAGCGCGCATGATCACGTTATTGCGATAACGATTGACCACGAGACCGAAGATGTAATGATTAAAGCCGACATTAGGCGTGTCGAGCGAATCATGCGTAATTTGCTCTCTAACGCACTTGATCACGCTGAAGATAAACCAATAAACGTATCGGTGATCTCGACTCGTACCGAAGTTGCGGTGGGAGTTCGAGATTATGGAACCGGCATAGAACCATCAGCGCTCTCGCGAATCTTTGATCGATTTTGGAGAGCAGATCCATCACGTGCACGAGTTCGCGGTGGAACTGGACTCGGACTGTCAATTGCCCTTGAAGATGCGCGATTACACAATGGTGAACTTGATGCTTGGGGTATGCCCGGCGAAGGTGCAAATTTTGTTCTGACCTTGCCCCGAATTGCTGGCGAGCAGATCAGTGGCAGACCGATACGTCCACAACCGGAAGATTATCCCCAGAAGATATAACTAGCCCTTTAATTTAGATTGGGCGCTAGAGAATTTCGCCATGAAAAGTCTGGCAGAATTAATTTTTCCATCAAGATGTATTGGATGTTCACAACTCGGAATATCTATATGTTCTACCTGTCGGAAAAAATGGCATCCCCATATTTACCAACGTGGTTTGAAAGTTTTAGGAAAAACTTATCCAGTCATTTCTGCAATTAGATATTCGCCTATAGCCTCCCGCGTTTTGTTAAGCGCAAAAGAAGCGAATCAAATCGCCGCCGATGAGTTGCTGATAAAGGCAACCGCTCATTCCCTGCGATATTTCATTAGGAGTTATGGCTCAGGGGACTTAATCCCGATTCCATCTCGAAAATCTGCCACTAGAAAACGAGGTCGTAATTTCATGCAAGAAATTACCGAATCTGTCGCACGGGAAGAATCAGTGAAATCTTTAGATATTTTGCAGCATTTAAGAGCAGTTAAAGATCAATCCCAGTTAAATTCACAGCAACGATCCAGCAATATTTCTGGGGCTTTTACTACATCCATTAAATTGCCAGAATCAGGAGTTCTCGGGAATATCAGGCCACTAATTATCGTTGATGATCTAGTAACCACAGGGGCGACCCTGATTGAGGCTATACGGGCCTTACGTTCCGCGGGTTTTGAGGTATTAGGCGCGGTAACAGGCGCGGTCGCTAACCCTTACGATTAGGGCATTGATTTTGGAAAGGGCTTATAAATGGCAAAGATTATTGATCGCATCATGCGAGCTGGCGAAGGAAAAATCCTTCGCGACCTCAGCAAGATCGTGGATCAAGTCAATGCATTTGAGCCCAACATCTCTGCGCTGAGCGATCTGTCACTGCGAGCAAAAACTGATGAATTCAAAGCGCGGATCGCATCCGGAGAATCTCTCGATGACCTGCTTCCCGAAGCCTTCGCTGTAGTTCGCGAAGCGGCAAAGCGCACGTTAGGGCAACGCCATTACGACGTACAAATTATGGGTGGTGCGGCGCTACACCGCGGCAACATCGCAGAAATGCGCACTGGTGAAGGAAAGACTTTGGTTGCGACCCTTCCTTCTTATCTAAATGCACTGGCTGGACGTGGTGTTCACGTCGTTACTGTCAATGATTATTTAGCAGAACGCGATAGCGAATGGATGGGTCGCATACATCGCTTCTTAGGCCTATCAGTTGGAGTGATCGTAAATAGCATGACTCCAGCCGAACGTCGCGCTGCATATAACTCGGATATTACTTATGGAACAAATAATGAATTTGGCTTTGACTACCTTCGTGACAATATGGCGTGGACGCTAGAAGATTGCGTGCAACGTGATCACTTCTTCGCAGTTGTAGATGAAGTTGACTCTATTTTGATTGATGAAGCGCGCACACCTTTGATCATCAGCGGTCCCGCAGATAAAGCAACCAAGTGGTACGTCGAATTTGCCAATATTGCAGATAAGTTACAGCGCGATACTCATTATGAAGTTGACGAGAAGAAGAAGACGATCGGAATTCTCGAAGATGGTGTGTCAAAGGTTGAAGAACTTCTAAAAATTGAAAACTTATATGAAGCAGCAAATACCACTTTAATCGGCTATTTAAATAACTCGGTACGCGCCAAAGAGCTGTTCAAGCGCGATAAGGATTATGTCGTGATGAATGGCGAGCTCCTTATCGTGGATGAGCACACCGGCCGCATGTTGGCCGGACGTCGCTACAGTGATGGGTTGCACCAAGCCCTCGAAGCGAAAGAGCGCATAGATATAAAGGATGAAAACCAGACTCTCGCAACGATAACTTTGCAGAATTATTTCCGTCTCTATAAGACCATCTCAGGTATGACTGGTACAGCGATGACAGAAGCATCCGAGTTCTATCAGATCTATAAGCTCGGCGTTGTGCCAATCCCAACAAATCGACCAATGCAACGTATCGATCAGGCAGATTTGGTTTACAAGACCGAACTCGGCAAATTTATGGCTGTGACAAAAGATATTGTTGAACGTCACCGCAAAGGCCAACCAGTTCTGGTCGGTACTGTTTCAGTTGAAAAATCTGAAGAACTCTCTGCGCTTCTGAAAAAATCAGGGATTCCGCATGAAGTTCTTAACGCAAAACATCACGAACGTGAAGCTTCGATCATCGCGCGCGCAGGTGTTAGCGGAGCAGTAACAGTTGCAACAAATATGGCCGGTCGCGGAACTGACATCATGCTCGGTGGTAACCCAGAATTTATGGCTGATTTTGAATTGCAACGTCGCGGACTTTCCCCAGTCGATAACGCCACAGAATACGAAGCGGCTTGGCCAGATGAAATTGCTAAACAAAAGGCGGCAGTTGCGAAAGGCCACGAAGAAGTTGTCGCACTCGGTGGCTTATATGTACTCGGAACTGAGCGCCACGAATCACGCCGTATCGATAATCAGCTACGTGGACGTTCTGGACGCCAAGGCGACCCCGGTGAATCGCGCTTCTATCTCTCCCTTCAAGATGAGTTAATGCGTCGCTTCAATTCAGGGTTAGTTGAAAGATTCTTATCCGCTGCCGGACTTCCAGATGATTCTCCAATTGAGTCAAAGATGGTCAGCAACGCAATCCGCTCAGCACAGACCCAAGTAGAAGCCCAAAACTTTGAAATTCGTAAAAATGTTTTGAAATATGACGATGTTATGAACCGCCAACGTGAAGTAATTTACGGCGAACGCCGTTTAGTACTTGAAGGTGAAGATATTTCACCGCAAGTCCAGACCTTCGTCGCCGATACATTGGTCGCCTACGTAAACGCCGAAACCACACAAGGCTTTGGTGAAGACTGGGATCTAGAACGTTTATGGCAAGCCCTGAAACTGGTTTATCCAATCTCATTTTCTCCAGAGGATTTAATCGCAAAGGTTGGTTCCAGTTCTGCACTTGATTCTGATTATTTGACTGCGCAGATTTTAGAAGATGCCACCGTAGCCTATGAAAAACGCCAATCAGATCTCGGCACAGATGTAATGCGCGAGCTCGAGCGTAAAGTTTTACTTTCAGTCTTAGATCGTAAATGGCGCGAACATTTATATGAGATGGACTATCTGCAAGAAGGAATCGGACTCCGCGCAATGGCGCAACGCGATCCATTGGTTGAATACCAACGCGAAGGTTATGAACTCTTCTCTGCAATGATGGATGGGATCAAAGAAGAACTAGCCAGCCTTGTCTTTAACGTACAAGTAACCGTTGAAGGCGATGGTTCGCAAGTAAAGGCTGCTGGTATCTCCGAGAAGCCATCTGATGTAACAGGCTTGCAATACACAGCCAGTGACGAATCAGGCGTGGCCACAAAGGGTGAAGTATCTAGAAATAGTCCCTGCCCATGCGGTTCTGGTAAAAAATATAAGCGTTGCCACGGCGGCGCTTAGATCAATCGCAATTCTGTACATAACCATCTTTGATCGACGCCTTCGAAGCGAATAACCATCGCGCGCAGCCGGTCGCCAAATCGAACCGTGATCGTTGATTCACAAATGCCATCTAACGGTTCACATTGACGAATGCTGCGAATTCTTCCAATCTCTTTCTGACTTCCAACTTGTTTTAGTAACTTCATGTAAATATGTCTGTGACATTTGGAAATCAATTGGGCAGGTTGTCGCCGACCAGCCCAAATTTCAATGACGCTAATTGCAAACTTCATAGTCCAAGCATGGAGCTCTGGAAGTTCAGTGGCTGAAGTTGGTACAGGCTCAAAACCTGGCTCAAACTCTTCGCCAAAGGTGCTCGGCACCAGGTAAAGCTTGGCGCGTTGCACAGGAAGTTCCTCGACCTTGCGAACCGCTGCTAATTCTGAGAGCGAGTAAAGATCTAATTGAGGATGGCTCCACATCGCTGGATCTTCATTGCTAGAGATCAGCTCTAGAGTCCGAATTTGGGTACCTGCTTTAAATTTCGTTTCCATTGGCGCACTTTGAACCGTGAAACACCTGATCGCTTCCGCCAAAAGGAGGGGATTTTCTCATCCGAAAGAATGACTGTGTATGAGGCTTTGGGAAATCTTTGGTTATGACATTTAGTACCTCATTATGAATAAATCAGATAAAGCAGCACAAACAAGATTTGTTATTGCAATTGCGCTATTTGCCGCGGCGGTAATTTCTGCCATGGCCCTTACGGCACTTGGAAATCGAAGCGATACTTACTGGGTAGCTCGCAACTCCTTAATTCCCGGCACGCAGATTGAAGAGAGCGATCTAGCGAAAATCGAAGTAGCGCTGGGGGATGCCAGCGGTGAGTATCTATCTTTAAATGCAACAGTTGCTGGAACTTATGTTTTACATCAAATCCAAAAAGGTGAATTGATTTCCATCGCTTCAGTCAGTGATATTTCAAATGAGCTGAAATCCGGGCAGGTCCCTATTTCGATTCGCAGCAGCGATATTCCTGAAGATATCGCGCTAGGAGAGGCGATAAATATCTATTGGGTTCCAGAAGTTATGGGTATGGAGAAGGCAAAATCCCCAGAGTTAGTCATTTCTGGTGCCTACTTAAATTCAATTAATCGTAAAGCTGGAAACTTCGGTAGCGATATATCTTTAACGGTATCTGTCGAAAATAGCGCAATTTTTGCACTTCTGGATGCAACAGCATCGGGAAGATTGGTAATAGTCCGTTCGAATGGATGATCTCGAACAACCGAGCGTCATTACCGCTATCGCCGATGCCGATTTTGAAGGAATGGTCTCCAGCGCTCTCTTTACTAGCGGCTGGGATGTGATTGCTAGACCACTAGATTTCTCAACTCTTGAAGGCAGTCTCAATGAAAATGAGAAGAAAAGTATTTTGGTTATCTACTCTGTTGACTTACCAGGAATTAGCGATGAGCAATTAAAGAAGATCGCACGAGCAAATATCTCTCTTTTTGGTTTCGCCGATGCGGCGGGTTCTGCTCGTAATTTCGATGGAATCTCAACATGTCCCACAAATCCCGAAGATCTCTTGGCCTACATTCGTGGAAATATCCGCTCGCCGCTGGCGCGCGCACCGCTGCTGCAAAGTAGACCAAATCTAAGGGCGAAGATAATTGCAATCGGTTCGGCGGGACAGAACTCCGGGGCAACTACTTTGGCGCTAAATCTGGCGAACGAGTTATCGCTATTTGAAAAGAAGACCTTGCTAATTGATGCCAACTTTCAGGCCTCGGCGATCGCAACGCTTCTGGATCTGCGAAAAATTGCCGATGAAGATAAATGGCGCGATATTTCAGAGAATCTTTCGGTCGCTGAAATTACTCAGAGCAATATCAGTGAATTTCCTACACGGGCGATGGATGCGGCCGGATATTTTGATTACATTGTCATAGATCTGGGCTCGCTGCAAAATATTACAAATGATTTATCTGATCGCAGATGGGGTTCGCAAGTCAAGATTTGGGCAAGTCGTTTTGCCCAAGATATCTTTATTACTTCTGGGACAGATCTCTTACAAAATAAGCGGTTAAGCAAACTTTCGTCAGAACTCTGCGATGTAAAGCTTCCCGCTCGAATCTCCATATTCATCACGCCTTCAGATGCTGCTACCAAGAAAGGAAGTGCTGAACAGGTAAACCTACAAGCGTTAAACCCCAAGCAAGTGCACTATCTTCCATCGGATTCTCGCCTTTGTTCAGCTGCGCGCAAGGAACGAACAACGCTCTCTGAAATAAACGCAAAAGCGCCCTTGCGCAAGGCGATAGCAGCGATTGCTTGGCAAATTACAGGCTAAGCCGTATTTCTTATACCCTTGGCGCTATGCGCGGCTACCTACCTGTTACAGCGGAAGAAATTTCAGATTTCCTCAGTACCGGTTCAATGGAATGTGGGCCGCTATATGCACCAACCATTAAGTTCTTAACTGCCAATAACGATATGGATGACGAACAAGGCGAATATATTCTCTCGATGCTCGCCGCAGATGAAGCAATCGAGATGCGAAAGAACCCTGCAGGAGCGGCGTTTATTTTGGCTCTAGAAATCTCTGATGAGCAAGTAGCCGAACATGGTGAAAACTTTGTAAATCTTAAAGAGAACGGTCGTTGGGAAGATGTGCAATGCGCTTTTCTAGTCTCCCCAGATGGCGAAGAGTTAACTTGGTTTGCGACTCAAGAGATTTCTGAAGCGCTCCCAAACTGGCTTAAGGCTTAACCGATGCCACAGTTAGAAGGCTTTCTTCGAGATCGCAGCCCATTAGATGCCGATCAAAAACACCGGATTCGTGAGTTAACTTCCGATTGGCAATTACTCGCTGACCTTTCATTTGCAGATTTGGTTTTATGGGTGCCGCTACGTAAAGATTTTAAGAGTTGGCCAACTGGTTATGTTGCAGTTTCTCACATTCGACCAACAACTGCGGCGACCGTTTTTCAACAGGATGTAATCGGGGATGAAATTGCATGGGGCGCACGACCACGGATCGATCAAGCGCTTTCCGGTGCAGAGATAGTTAGAGATGCTGAGCCGGAAAAATTTGGTGAACTTTTAATTAAGGAAGAAACCATTCCAGTTATCTTTGGTGAGCAAGTGATTGCGGTAATTTCACGTCACCGCAATGCCGAACTCATGCGCCAACCAAGCCGCTTAGAACTTAACTACCGTGAAGTTGCGCACCATGTTTATCGTATGGTGGCAGAAGGAACATTTCCGTATACCGAGCACAGCGAATTATTCGATCCTGCAGTTCGCGTAGGTGATGGCTTGATTAGATTAGATATTAATGGCGCAATTATTTACGCCAGCCCAAACGCTAAATCTGCATTTAATCGTATGGGGTGGGCGGGAGAACTAGAAGGAAATATTCTGGGCGAAGTTGCGCGAAAAGTCTCGCAAATCAAACATGAGGCGCATGAAGAAGCGATCGAAGTTAGCCTTACCGGAAAATCTCTTCGTCGCGTTGAAATTGAAAATGCCGGTGGAACAATAGATTTGCTGGCGCTACCGCTGTTATCCAGTGGTGATCGTATTGGCGCGATAGTTCTATTGCAGAACGTAACCGAGCTGCGGCGCCGGGAGCGTGAATTAGTCACTAAAGATGCAACGATTCGGGAGATCCACCATCGTGTTAAAAATAATTTACAAACCGTGTCGGCACTTCTGCGTCTTCAGTCGCGCCGGATCGAAGACCCTGCGGCGAGTGCTGCGTTAAATGAAGCAGTTCGTCGAATCGCATCGATCGCACTAGTGCACGAGACTTTATCCAGCAGCGCCGAAGCTTCGGTTGCCTTTGACGATGTGTTAGATCGCTTAGTCGCGCATGCCCTTGATTTGAGTCCCCGAATGGGGGAGTTGCAGATTGCACGTACAGGAGAACTAGGCGCACTCGATCCGCGGATTGCTACGCCGCTTTCGCTGGTGGTTACAGAATTAATTCATAACGCCCTTGAACATGGCTTGGCAGAATCTGGCGCTAATTTAAATATCGAGGTTTCACGCTCAGAGAATTCAGCGCAGATAATTATCTTTGACGATGGCATCGGACTGCCAGATGGATTTACTATTTTGGAATCAGCAAATCTTGGACTGCAAATTGTTCGGACATTGACAGAGAACGAGTTAAAAGGTTCTATTAACTTAGTTCGGACAAATCGTGGAACTGAAGCGCAGTTAAACTTTCCTATTTAATTCTGCGGTAACTTTTAGATAGTTAGATAGAGTTATTTTGTTCCATCAAACGAGCGCGATTACGAGCGGCACGACGTTTTAGGGCACGACGCTCATCTTCTGATAGTCCGCCCCAAACTCCGGCATCTTGACCGCTTTCTAGCGCCCA
>CAEZZY010000006.1_pt1 | contig 19530 bp, 18 predicted proteins | sample 7267031 | NCBI WGS metagenome assembly CAEZZY01 (sample SAMEA6813970, study PRJEB35770) | uncultured Actinomycetes bacterium | biome: Freshwater; feature: Freshwater reservoir; material: water | place: Czech Republic | collected 2016-08-15 | depth 30m m | reverse complement strand
AGGAATCCGTTGTCGCGGCAGTAGTCAACAGACACAATGCGATCATCGAAGATGTCGAGAAGTGCGATTGTTGCCTTCTTGCCAGCAAGCTTCTTAGCTGTCCACTGACCGATTAGACGACCAGCTTCGCAGTTATCTGTTGCGAATGTGATGTCAACGATGTCAGCAGGATCTGGTGGTGTGTCAAGCGCAATAACGAATAGACCTGCATCGCGGGCCTTAGTGATTGCTGCGTTAACTTCTGTAGACACTGGAACGATCAAGATACCAGCGTGCTTTGCAGAGATAGCATTTTCGATTGCTGAAATCTGACCTGCGTAATCTGACTCATCTTTTCCAGATGAAACAGTTAGTTCTACGCCGAGCTCATCTGCCTTAGCAGTAGCGCCCTTGATCATTGCAACGAAGAATGGGTTTGACTGATCTTTTGTAATTAGTGAAACAGCAACTTTGTCGCCACTTCCACTATCGCTCTTTGAACATGCAGAGAGCACAAGCATTGACGCTGCGGCTACAGCAACAATTGCTGCAGTGCGGCGTGAGAAAAGCTTTGCCATATGTATTTCCTCCTATAGGTGGGTCATGCGAAACCGATACTACATAGGGTCAAGCGCCATTAAAAGGGTTTTTAGGCGAAAATCAGATCGTTACCCAACCGTTACCCACCTTTGAAAGGTCGGCTTTTGACGCTTTTACCCTCGAATCAGGGTGATTTCAAAGGGCGTCAGGGTCAGTGGGAAATCGGCCGAGATCGGGGTTGTCTCAGCATATGACCACCAATCCATGATCTGGCTAGCTCTTTCGCAATCATCGCTTCGCAAACTCTGAATGGCTTTGTAACCGGCCAGTACCTTCGCCGTGATTTCAAGTGTCCATGGGCGTAGTGAAGCTATAAGTATTGTTTTCATTTCTCGATTTTCAAAAGCTACCCATGAATTATCAAGATTGGTCGCGATAGTAATTTCATGTGAGTGATGAGCACCTAGCGCCGAGATCGCATGAAAAGTGGGTGAAAATTTTATTGATCCACTCAGCGAATAAATAAGTCCATCTTCCCCAAAAAGTTCATGCCAACTTCCTGAAAACGCACTGGCGCTCGCAAGTGAAAATATCGAACCAAGAGTCCATGCGGCACCTTCAATCGTGCGGATATGAAGTGCCATATCCGGGCTAGCGAAATTTATTCTCTTGTCTACGGAATGTCCGGTTTCGGGATTGCCGCGAGTTGAAAAAGTAATAGGAGAAATGAAAACTTGAGGCGCGAAATTCTTTTGAGCAAATTCGATTGACTCTCGTTGGGTGGGAATTGTTTTGAAAATTGTCTCGGTGTCAAAAGAGTGAACCGTTGGCGCCATAGAATAAGAGACTGAATCCCCAAAGTTAAATTCTTCTCGATGTAAATCGACTAAGTACGCATCTGTTCCTGGAATATAAGAACTCAGTGAATTATTTTTAGGCAAATCTGCAGCTTCTACAATTCCACGACCTTCGCGGTGTATCAAAAGTCGAGAGCCAGCTGGAACTCTATGACTTAGCTCTTCTACTTCAGATTGCAAAGCACCGCCATTATTAGATGAAAGTAAGGCGGCTTCTAAAATAAGGCCGCTAGCAGCCGTGGTTGCAATCTTTTGTGAAGTTAGAGATTCTGCGTTGATTCGAAGGTGGTCGATATCTAGCAATACAAAGGCTTTTTCGAGATCGTCAGGAGATAACAAAGGTTCAGTATTAAATTGCACCCCAATACTCGGTAACGCTTCTATCTCTTGCACCATGATCTTTGCTAGATCAGATTCTTTGCTATTTGGCACGCCTACTTCAAAGTTGATGCTCTGCGTCCAGATACTTCCAAGGCTGGTAGTAAATGGACGTGGCTCACTTAAAGAACCGCTATAAATTTTATAAGTGTTATCTGTCCAGTTGCGTTGATCTTCAGCTTCCAAGACCTTGCCGATGGAAAGAGCTTTAATAAAACGCTGGTCTGGTGCAACAAAGTGCATTTCGCTAGATGCCGGGAACAGGCCTTGCGTCACTCCATTTACCACGCGCTGCGGAGAAATATCTTTTAACAATGAATAATTCTTTCCTGATGCCGCAACGGTGGATCCCATCCATTCTGCGGTATTCAGACAGAAACAAATACCCCAACGATTGATTTCAAATTTAGATAACCCTTGCAATTGGTAGTCAACCGAAAAAGTATTGCTAGATGTGAGTATTACTTTGGTAGTTGCCTTCATCGCGCCAGCCAATGATTCGGTGATTGTGATTACACATTCGCCACCGATAATTTGTACATCCTCAGTCCGCTCATCAGATCCAAGGGTCGACCAATCCGAAGGTCGAATTGCGGTGTAAAGCAGATCTATAAGTTGTGTGCCTTCATAACTAATATTGCGGATTGCCGCGTGCGCTAAATCTAAAGTAAATCCACCATGTGTTACCCGTGTTGCATCGGGCCAATGATTGGTGCTCACCGCGCAGTCATTCCACCATCAACTGCGTATGAAGCACCGGTAGCAAATGAAGAATCAGTTGAAACCAACCAATTAACTATTCCGACTAAGTCACGCGGATCACCCATCCGCCCAAGCGGGGTTCGCCGAATTAGATCTGGTCCCTTTTCAGGATCATCCCAAATCTTTTTAATAAGCGGAGTAGCCATTGTGCCTGGCACTACTACATTTGAACGCACACTCTGTTCTTTGTAATCAACAGCGATGATGCGTGACAAACCCATCATGCCCGCTTTTGATGCGCCATATGCAGTGAACCCTGCGCCTTCCATCGTCATTCCAGTTGGAGAACCAATCAATACAACAGAGCCACGACCAGAATTTACAAGCAGAGGCATCGCATATTTCACAGATAGAAATGCACCGGTCATATTTACATCGAGCGTTCGCTGCCAAGTTTCTAAAGTTACATCGCCGATCTTGGAATCACTGCCAACTAGCTGCACGCCGGCGGAAACAATAATTGCATCTAGCTTATTTATTTGCCCAAAAGCGTTCTTAACTGAGCTCTCATCAACTAAATCGACTTTGATAAAGGTAGATCTTTGATCTGCGGGCTGAGCAGAATCTAAGTTGTATACCTTCGCACCTTCTTCAAGTAAGCCATGGGCTAAGGCAGAGCCGATTCCACCTGAACCGCCGGTGATCGCTACGTTATATCCGCTTAGCTTCATACTTTTAATCCTATCGATTTACGTAAGAACGCCACACTTTCGCTCGCCCAAGCATCTTCCAGCGCAACTGTTGCGGAGTAACTCTCTTGGCGCGGAGTCCAGAGTTCGATAACTGCGGTTATATCGCGATTGCTTCCACCAACTGCTGCGATGACTTCCTCCACATCTAATCGCCCTTTACCAAGTGCGGTACCTCGCACCGTAAATCCCATTTGGCCATTGGTACGAATTATTTCAAAATCTTTCATATGAACATTGATCGCGCGGGGCGCAAGCGCTGGGACAACAGTATTTGGCGCTTCCACAGCACCTAAGGAATTTACGGTATCTAAACAGATACCCACCCAATCTGAGCCAATACGATCGATAATCTCGTTAAATTCTGCACACGTTAAACGATCGTGATTTTCAATCGCTAATTTGATATTTGCGGATTTGAATTTGGGAGCAAAAGGTCGCAGTAATTCGCAAATTTCTGCGATATCTGGTTCGTGATCTTTGCTATCAATTACCACACGCAAAATCGGTGATCCTAAAATCTGGGCGATCGCCAAGAAACGTTCTATATTTTCTTTTTTAATTCCGCGCGTGCCAACTTCTAACGCAATGCCAAAAGCATCGGCAGCGCTCTTTAAACTCTGTAAAACTTCTTCGCTTAAGCGCCCGATCGGTAAGTTATCGGCAATTTGCAGCACATCGGCGCCGAGTACGTGTGCTTTCTCCAAAAGTTGAAAGGCGTCCATCTCCACTGGATGATCGGATTCAATACCGCCAATCGCCCAAGGAAAGGTGAAGCTAGAAACGCCAAGTTTCATCTTGAAATTTACTTATCCCCACCGGTGATTTGTTTAACGCTAGCCAGAACATTTTCTGGTTCGAAAATTGCGGCCCAATCATCACGGAAGAGCGAGCCCTGCGCATTCTTAAGCGCCATCAGCGCCCCATCAGATAATTTCCAATTTAACTCTTCAAATAAAAGAGCGATACTTATTTGCAAATGTCCCATACAGAAATCTTTTGCTGCAGCTTCCGGTACGCCAAGATCAATTACTTTCTGCAGCCCTTGAGTAATAACCTCAACACAGCCATTAATTAAAGTTTCACTTAAAGCTGGCTCAAGCAAAGCCATTTGCTGAACTGTAATTCGGTGGCTGGCGCTGATAGGTGCAAACATTTCAGTTGCGATGGTTTCAACCAAATCGGCTTCTTCCTCAGTACCCCAAGCGATAGCAAATACAAGCGCCTGAGTAGCTAGCCCACCGCCCCAATAATCACGTCGAGCTGCAGGATCAGTTTCACCAAGCAAGCTAAATACAGGCGGATGAGTTGGGTGGCAGACAAAGCAGCTAATGTCTTCACGCTTTTTAACACGGCTAGCAGCAATAGCTGCAGGATCTAAAAATAGAATCTTTGTTCCGGGGTCTAATTTTGGGACAACTTCATCTGATATCTGTCGCACTAAAGCATCAGGGGTTGTGAAAATTACAACATCCGTTCCTTTAAGTGCATCATCCAATTCCATAACCTGTAAACCGGCTTCACGGATTCGGGCTTGTCCCGCTTCAGACTTTTCAACAAAGCGAAGTTGGTACTTATTAGTCTCAAGAAGTGGTTTGGTAATTCGGTTACCCATCTTGCCGCCCGCGCCAAGAATCGTTACAACAGTCATCAGAACTCCAATAGTTAATATGTTTTAAGATTTCGAACTCTAGCAGTCACAATATGTACTGCGGTAGGCTCTTCGGGTGCCAGAGTCCGCAGCTAATAATTTTGCTAATAAATATGTAATTGGCGTTGATTACGGAACTCTCTCAGGTCGCGCTCTTTTAGTGCGAGTCTCAGACGGTGCAGAAATTGCCACTTCTGTATATGAATATCCACATTCTGTGATTGAAGAACTGCTTCCAACATCAGGTGCGAAACTTCCACCTGATTGGGCGCTGCAAGTACCTGCAGACTATGTAGCTGTATTGAAAGTTACCGTCCCAGCGGTGTTAAAAGAGTCTGGAATTTCACCTGAATCAGTGATTGGAATTACTACCGATTTCACCGCGTGTACTGTCTTGCCGGTTAAATCCAATGGCACGCCTTTATCTGAACTTCCCGAATTTTCTGATAACCCGCATGCCTATGTGAAATTATGGAAACACCATTCAGCGCAACCACATGCTGACCGCATAAATGAATTTGCTCATGCAAGGAAAGAAACTTGGATATCTAGATATGGCGGGAAAATCTCATCCGAATGGGAATTTGCCAAAGCGCTACAACTTTTGGAAGAAGCGCCAGAAGTTTATGAGGCTATGGATAAATGGGTGGAAGCTGCTGATTGGATCATCTGGCAGCTTTGCGGAAAGTATGTGCGCAATATTTGTACCGCGGGATATAAAGGTATTTATCAAGATGGAAAATATCCAAGTAAGCAATTCCTTGCCGCGCTAAATCCAAAGTTTGAAAATTTCATTTCAGAAAAACTCGAACATGAACTTGGACAGCTTGGTGCGGTTGCAGGAACGCTAACTGCCGAAGCTGCAGAATGGACGGGACTTAAAGAAGGAATCGCAGTTGCCGTAGGTAATGTCGATGCCCATGTAACAGCGGCTGCGGCGAATGCAGTTAATCCAGGACAAATGGTTGCGATTATGGGCACGTCTACTTGCCACGTAATGGTTTCGGAGAAATTTGCCGAAGTACCTGGCATGTGCGGAGTAGTTGATGGCGGAATAATTTCGGGTTCACTCGGTTATGAAGCTGGACAATCCGGCGTCGGCGATATCTTTGCTTGGTTTGCAAATAATTACGCGCCTGCCGAATACACCGCAGCGGCTGCTGCCAAAGGCGTAGATATTCATACTTATCTATCTCAATTAGCCAGCGCACAAGCAGTTGGTGCACATGGCTTGGTTGCCCTTGATTGGCAGAGCGGAAATCGCTCTACCTTGGTAGACCATCAACTTTCTGGGCTAATCATGGGGCTGACGCTTTCAACAAAACCAGAGGAAATTTATCGAGCGATCGTTGAATCAACTGCATATGGTGCTCGCAAGATTGTGCAAACCTTTAACGAATCTGGCGTGCCGGTAAAAGAGTTCATTGCGGCCGGCGGTTTGATTAAAAATAACTTTGTAATGCAGATCTATGCCGACGTTTTAAATATGCCAATCACAATCATCAAATCGGCTCAAGGCCCAGCCCTTGGCTCGGCCATTCATGCGGCAGTTGCTGCAGGTGTATATAAAGATGTGCAGGCCGCAGCTGCGGCAATGGGTGGCGTCGCTCAAGAGCGGTACCAACCAAATCCAGCGAATGTAAAGGTATATGACGAGCTTTATAAGCTTTACAACGAACTTTACGAAAGTTTCGGCCACAATGGTGCAATGCATTCACTGCGTGCGATACGAGATCGTGCCCTGATTGGATCGGTAAATTAATAATGGCAAATAAAGAAGAGCTGCAAAATAAAGTTTGCAAGCTAAATATTGATCTGCAGCGATACGGATTAGTTGCGTGGACCGCCGGAAACGTGTCAGAGCGTATGTCTGATGGAAAAAGTTTTATGATCAAACCAAGTGGCGTTAGCTACGAAGATTTAAAGCCATCTCAAATGATAATTTGTGATTTAGATGGCAAAGTAATTGAAGGCGAACTTTCTCCATCGAGCGACACATTTACTCATGCATATATTTACCGACATATGCCAGAAGTTGGCGGCGTAGTGCATACACATTCAAATTACGCAGCTGCCTGGAGCGCAATCCATAGCGCAATTCCATGCGCGCTAACTGCTATGGCAGATGAATTTGGAGGCGAAATTCCGCTCGGACCTTTTGCGCTAATCGGTAATGATGCAATTGGAAAAGGTGTTGTTGAAACACTTACTGGACACCGGTCATCAGCAGTAATCATGAAGAACCATGGAGTATTTTCAATCGGCAAAGATGCCACAGCAGCAGTCAAATCTGCAGTTATGTGTGAAGATGTAGCAAAGACAACTTGGATCGCAAAAACGCTGGGACCTCTGCAATTAATTGACCAGGCAAGCATCGATAAGTTGTATGACAGATATCAAAATATCTATGGGCAGCGCGGCAATTAAGCCTATTTATCTCTAAATTTCAGTTGCTGTAATGATTGTGGGAAGATTGGCCAATGGCAAACGATGAACGTTTAACCCTCTCTGTCGACTGCGGTGGACTCTTTCTAAAGAGCTGCGTACTCGATGAATCGGGAACAATGCATTCAAAGCCGGGGCGTATAGAAACTCCATACCCGCTTTCACCACAACGTTTCATAGATACGATGAAAGCGATTTCGGATTCTTTGCCAACCGCTTATCGCGCCACAATCGGCATGCCCGGCATGGTTCGCCACGGTGTGGTTATTTCAACTCCGCACTACATGACAAAGAGTGGTCCACGCACACGTATAGATCCTGAACTCCAAGAACAATGGAGTGGATTTGATATGCAGAATGCGCTGACCAAGCGCTTAGAAATGCCAACCCGAGTTTTAAATGATGCTGAAGTTCACGGCGCAGGAATTATTTCTGGTTCTGGCTATGAAGTTGTAATCACTCTCGGCACAGGACTTGGATTCGCAATTTTCTATGGCGGATCACTTTCGCCACATATTGAGTTTTCTCATGCCCCTGTACGCCGCGCGACAACTTATGACACTTGGATTGGTGAGCATGAACGTCGTCGACTCGGAAATGCTTTCTGGTCACGCCGTATTCGCGCAATGGTCGATGAACTACGTCCAGTATTTATGTGGGATCGCCTTTACATAGGTGGTGGAAATGCCCGCTGTATTCGTCAGGCAGATTTAGACCGAATGGGCGATGAAGTTGTTATCGTTCCAAACGCCGCTGGAGTCGCTGGTGGAGTCCGCGCCTGGTCTTTAGAACAATATAAGTAATTACTTAACTTTTAACTGAAATTTTCCTGCAGCGATACCAGCAAATTCAGCAGCCCCAGTGGCTCCGGCTTCAGTCGCATCTGAAACTCGGTAATTACCAAATTGTTTCTCTTTCGCAAAAGCAATAACTGGATTCTTTATCCAACCACCTGCAATAACAACGTTTTCTGCTTTGCCAGTGTATTTCTCCATTAGCGCAATCATTTGTGCCGAGTCATCGACTAAATGTTCAACGGTTGCGCGAAAAAGCGCAGCGGGTGAAACTGCGTCATCTAAATTAGTAATTGAAAGCCCGTGATAATCGTTTACTACTCGCATCGCACTCGCGTTGGGATCAACAGCAAGCGCTGATTTTCCAAGTGCAATTTTTTCATCGCGTGAAGTCATACCTACTAAAGCGCAGGCACGTTCCAAGGTAAGCCCCGTGGGCAGCGCACCAAGAAGTGTGTAGTGGTCGGCAATTACCGAGCAACTCAGACCTACATTTGCGGCGGCTAATTCTGCAATCGCATCTCGAGTTAGAGGTGCTTTAAATGTGCGCAACAGAGCTTCGGCTGTTCCCATCGAATCAAATAGTGAACCTTCGTTTATGGCACCGCAGTAATACGCGGCAGTGAAATGGTCATGTCCAGCAATTGTGATAACCGCACCACGTAAATTCTCTGGCGCTTGGTTATTTACAACTCCGATTGGCTCACCTGCAACTACTAATTTCGCTAAGAAATCGCTTCCACCGCCAACCAAAGCAATTGCTTCATCCCAAGGCCGGCGCGCTTCAACATCAAAGAAACCGGTTCGGCTAACTAAAGAGAGTTCATTTACCGGTTCTGCACCAAGACAGTAGGCAACCCATTCAGGTGCTGAAAGAAAATGTTTTGCCTTTTTAGATTCAGGATAATTTTGATTTAACCATAGAGTTTTAGAGATTGTCACAATTTCATTTAATAGCGCACCCGTGCGTGCTCGAAATTCAAAGTCGCCTAACTCTTTAATTATTGGTTCGGTGATTCCGCGGGGATCATGCCAAGCCAAACCAGGAGATAAAGGTTTACCGGCTGCATCCATTAAGACGCCAGTTTCGCTAAATCCTGTAAAACCTATCGCGATAACTTTCCCGCCTGCCAGTTCAGCAGCTTTTGAAGCAACGCCTATAACCGTTTTAGCGAGCAACAACATATCTATCTCGCTAAAGTTTTTCTCATGTTTCCATGGAGTTGGTTCGGCGTATTCAGATAAAACCTGCAGATTTAAATCGGTGGCGACCGCTTTCAGGCGCGAGGTGCCAATATCTACACCTATTAATATTTCTTGCGCCATTTATTCAGCGACTCGCGCCAACTCTGCAAGAGGTGGACGGCAGATAATGGAATTGGCCCCGGTTAGTGAATATGCACCGGCAGAGAATGGAATTACAACAGCATCGCCTTTAGTTATCTCCATAGCCGGTGCGCTTGCGAAAGTGATCTCGCCACTGCCATCTAATACTAAAACGATGGCAAATCCTGCAGGAAGATCTCCACTTCCTGGGGCTAAATGAGCACGGAAATATCCATCTGATTTCAGCGGAAGAACAGTTCGCAAAGATCCACCAGAAAATTTGCCATGGATAATTAATGAATCGAAATCTGCATCAGTCAAAGGATCAAGTTTCAGCGCATCTGTGACTGTTTCAAAACCTAGCCCAAGATGTCCATCTTTAATCCCATCAACGGCAAATCCTTCCCATTCCAAGAGCGCTGACAAGTCAGTCGGCTCTTGTAGTTCTAGAACAAATATTCCAGCATCAATTGCGTGAGCAACGCCCGCCGGAACCAAAACGGCATCTCCAACACTAACTTCAGTACGTCGCAGAGATGCGAGCAGCGCTGCAGAATCTTGAGAGCGAACTAATTTTAAAAGATCTTCTTTATTCTGCTTAGACGCAAATCCCAAACCAACTCCAGAACCAGCAGGAGCTTCCAAAATAATCCAAGCTTCAGTTTTCCCGTGGTCTAAACCTAAATGCGTTTTAGCAAATGCTTTATTTGGATGATAATGAACTGGTAGGCGTTGATCTGGATCTAATAACTTCACTAAAATTTCAGTAGATAGACCAAAATTCTTTACATGATCGGCACCTAACCAGCCATCAGGGTCTGCCTTGATGGCATCGCGCAAAAGTGTGCCATCAGATAAATGTGAAAGTCCTTGTTCAGCTTCGCCAAAGCGAGTGGTGATCGAACCTATCCACTCTTCGGGACGCATCGGACCGCCCGGCCCATGGCGTAGCGCGCCAATGCGATTTCCACCGCGATAAAAGTGATCAAATTGATTGGAAGGAAGTTTGGCGGGGGTAGTTGAACTCTGTGACATGGTTCTAGACTACTTGTAGGGTTAACAAATTGAACAGTGAAAATGGAGTTACTTAAATGTCTGACGTATCAATTCGCCTAAAGCGCTTATTTAATAACGGTCGCTGCTTCGATATTGCAGTTGACCACGGCTTCTTTGGCGAAGGCACTTTCCTTGCAGGAATTGAGGATATGCAAGCTGCGGTTAACACTTTGATAGAAGCCGCGCCCGATGCGATTCAGTTAACTCTTGGTCAAGCCAAGTTGCTGCAGAACAATCCAAATCCACACAAGCCAGCACTTGTCATGCGCACAGATGTAGCCAATGTGTATGGCAAAGTAATTCCAGATCACCTATTTAGTATTTTGCTAGAAGAACCAGTTTTGCAGGCAGTACGTCTTGATGCCGCAATCGTCGTAGTAAACCTGCTCGATTTGCCAGGCCGCCCCGAGCTTCGTGATGCTTGTATTCGAAACATCATGACGCTAAAGGCGCAATGCGAACATTACGGAATGCCGCTCATGGTTGAGCCGCTTGTTATGAAAGATGCGTCAACTGGTGGATATACATCTGACGGTGAACTTGAAAAAGTGGTTCCTTTGGTACGACAAGCGATCGAACTTGGCGCAGATGTAATCAAAGCAGACCCGACGGATATTGCTTCTGATTACCATCATGTTATTCAGACAGCTGGTTCAGTCCCCGTTCTAGTTCGCGGTGGTGGACGTGTATCTGATGAAGAGCTTTTAAATCGCACAGCAGAAGTATTGAAGCAAGGAGCAGCGGGAATTGTTTATGGACGAAATATCATCGCCCATCCAAAACCAGCGAAGATGACGCAAGCCCTCATGGCTATGTTGCATAAAGGAACTTCTGCCGTTGATGCGCTAAAGATTGTTAACGCTTGAAATGTCTGCGCAAAAGTTAGTTAAAGTTGGAATTATCGGCGGCGGCCTCATGGGCCGTGAGTTACTGGCTTTGGTTGGACGCTGGGACGCGCTAATTGAACATCCAATCCGTCCAGTCATCACCGCAATTGCTGATACTTCAGAATCAGTAAGAGATTTTTTCACCAACGCCGGTGTTGTAGAGTCTTATAGCGATTACAAAGAGCTACTGGCTAGCCCTAACGTAGACGTTGTTTACATTGCTGTTCCGCACAATCTTCATGAAGAGATCTACATCGCAACTATTAATGCGGGTAAAGATTTCCTAGGAGAAAAGCCGTTCGGAATCGATCTTGCCGCAGCCGAAAAGATCTCAGCAGCTTTGGCCGGAAAATCAAACTTTGTACGTGTATCTAGCGAACTACCTTTCTTTCCGGGTGCACAAGCTGCGATTCGCGAAGCGCGCTCTGGAAATTTAGGGGAGTTAGTTGAAGTGCGTTCAGGACTTTTGCACTCATCGGATATTGACCGCAAAAAGAAGATCAACTGGAAACGTCAACGTAAATTCTGTGGTGAAATCGGTGTGCTTGGTGATTTAGGAATGCATGCCGCACATATCCCTTTGCGTCTGGGATATAAGCCGACGAAAGTATTTGCAATATTAGATGACATCGTCACTCACCGTGAAGGCGCTAACGGTGAACAAGTTCCTTGCGATACTTTTGATAACGCCGTTCTTGCAATGCGTGCAAAGAGCGAGGGCACCGATCGTGAATTCCCAATGTTTTGGGAGATGAAACGTATTGCACCAGGAGAGAGCAATACCTTTTTCTTTACTGCAATAGGCATGACTGGCGGTGTTCGATTTAGTACCAAGAACCCTGCGGTTTATCACACCTTCTCGTTAAGAAATGGCGAACAAGTTTGGTCTGAAATCCAACCAGGTCATGTTTCAAATTGGCCAGTAATTACCGGGCATATCTTTGAATTTGGTTTTCCAGATGCTCTGTTGCAAATGTGGGCGGCATACTTTGCAGAACGCGAAGGTAAGTTAGGTGATCGATTTGCATGTGCATCAGTAGAAGAAGTGATTAATTCGCACAAAACATTCGCGGCAGCGATGAAATCGCACGAGACTCATGCAGAAATCGCAATCTAAATATGAAAAGTTTTGCTGATACAAAGATTGCCGTGATCGGCAGCACGATGATGGATCTAACGGTCTATGCCGACATCTTGCCCGCCGCCGGAGAGACTAGATTTGGTGAGAGTTTTACAACTGGTTTCGGTGGAAAAGGCGCCAACCAAGCGGTTATGGCCGCCCGTACGGGAGCAAAAGTAACGATGATTACCGGTATTGGAAACGATGGCTTTGGCGATGAAAGTTTGCAGAACTTTAAAGATTGTCAGATGGATACCTCATCAGTGTTACGCCTTGATACCCACACGGGTGTGGCGCATATTTGGGTAGATGGTCAAGGACAGAATCGGATATCAATTGTTCCTGGTGCAAACTTTAAATTAACTCCACAGGATGCAGTAGATGAAGTAAATAAGCTGCAGAATGTCAGCGTCTTAATTGCGCAATGTGAGATTCCACAGGAAGTGACTCTGGCTGCTTTCCGCACTGCTCAAGAGCTTGGAATCACGACAATATTAAATCCTGCGCCGTATCAACCACTTACCGATGATTTATTGGATTTAACTGACTGGTTGATCCCGAATGAGATCGAATTTGCTGAACTAGATAAAGCTCATCGCGCTCCAGATACCGATGAAATAATCGCATCGTTGCGCGGCAAAGGTAGAACTATTGTCACGCTCGGAAGCGAAGGCGCTGCTCTGGTCACCACAGACGGCAAAGTTAAGAGATTTGCCGCTAAGAAAGTTAGTGCAACTGACACTACTGGTGCCGGTGATTGCTTTATCGGTGCATTTGCAGCGGCTATTGCATCAGGTGCAAGCGAAGAAAGCGCTGTGCAATTTGGAATTGATTGTGCGACTAAGAGCGTAATGCGCAAAGGTGCGCAATCTTCTTATCCTAAAATCAACGAGATTGATTTCAGCCTGATCGTAAAATAACGCTGCTGTATGGCACAGCATCGCCGGTGTGAATTATTCCCAGCGTTTGGCCAACCTTTACTTTGAAATCCTCATGAGGAATCACAGTTGTCTTCAAACCACCGTGGTGTTTCTTATATTCAGCAACTGTATTTGCATCAACTTTGGCTTCAAATTCGGCCGCCAAATACATCCCAGTTAAATCGAGGTGCGGCAATATCGCATCAAGTACCTGGCAAACAGTTGGGGTTCCCATGACCAGCGCCAAATCAATTGTTTCAACGTTGGGATATGTAGGAAAGGGGCCATCGACAATTGCGATCGTATTTACGTGGCGAAATCTCGCCAACAGGGAAGCTAGGTCGCCGTTGATAATTCCATTTTTAATCATGAATTTATAATTCCCTAGTAATCGCCTTCGCACAAGCGCTAAACTTGAAAAATGCCTGAACAATTAGCCAACCAAGAGGCGGCGCTTGCTCGAATTCAGGAGCACCTAGATAAATCCACCGAACGTGTCTTAATTGGAATTATCGGTAAGCCAGGAGCAGGCAAGTCCACGCTATCTAGGTTTTTAATGACCAAGCTGCCGAAAGAATTTGTAACAGTGGTGCCGATGGATGGATACCACTTAAGTAATAAAGTACTTAAAGATTTAAAGCGCGCAGATCGTAAAGGCGCACCAGACACCTTTGATGTTGCCGGTTTTATCTCGCTTATCAAGCGGATCCGTTCAGAACAGACACAGAGTATTTACTACCCAATATTTGATCGTGCGATAGAAGAATCAATTTCCGCGCAAGGCGTTGTCACATCTGCCACAAAAGTGGTAATTATTGAAGGCAATTATTTGCTCCACGATGGCGGTGGCTGGGAAGTCGTCAATGATTTACTTGATGAAAGCTGGATGGTCGATGTTGATGACGATAAGCGAATCGCAAGGCTAATTCAACGACATATTTCTTATGGGAAATCGCCAGAAGCAGCAAAGGCATGGGCGAAGGGCACAGACGAAGCCAACGCACAACTAATCGAACGCGGACGTAACCGCGCCGATTTCGTTGTCGCTATTGATTAACTGCGAAGTGCAGCAGCAAGTGAACGGAAATCTTCGACCAAGATGTCGATCTCTTTCTGTCCATGAGCCAAGCTAATTAGCCATTGTTCATCTAGCCCCGGAGGCGTAATGATTCCGCGGTTTAACGACCATAGCCAAGATAGTTCAGCGACAGCAAAGTCAGTTGCTTTGTAATCGCGGTAGTTGCGAACAGGCGTTGTCGACCAAGTAATACAGCCTTTTACTCCGAATCCAACGGTGTGAGCTGGAAGTTGGTACTCATCAATGATTTCAGAGATTCGTTCTAACGCTTGCTGATTTAGCGCTTCTGCAGCAGCCAAAGTTTCTGCAGTACAAATTTTATCTACTGCGCGAATACCAGCCATTGCTAATGGATTTCCGTTAAATGTACCGAAGTGGGCCATTTTTCCGCTTGTTACATAATCCATATATTTCTGCTTGCCACCAAATGCTGCCAGCGTTAAACCGCCACCAATTGATTTAGCCAGTGTAATTAAATCAGGAAGTACGCCGAGTCTTTGTGCAGCGCCTTGATGTCCGGCGGTAAGGCCAGTCTTAACTTCATCAAAGATCAAGATGATTCCGTATTGATCACATAGTTCGCGAACTCGTTCTAGATAACCAGCATCGGGAAGAACGATTCCAATGTTTTCAAGTACTGGTTCAACAATAAAGCAAGCGATTGTCGATGAATGCTTTTCAAAGATCGCTTCTAGTGAATCAGCGTTGTTGTATGGAACTACAAAAACATTTCCGGTTACCAAATTTGAATCCGTGACAGGTGTTGGGAAATCTTCATCTCCAGCAGCCTCAACTTTTGGCTTGGCAGAAACAACAAAAGGATCGTAGCTTCCGTGATATCCGCCTTCGATCTTGACGATATCGCTCTTGCCACTGGCAGATCGTGCAACACGAACTGCATACATAGTTGATTCGGTACCAGAGTTTGTGAAACGCACCTGATCGATACCGAAGCGGCGACAAATTCGCTCTGCAGCGTCAGTTGAGATTGGTGATGGAGTCACAAAGAGCATTCCTGTATCAAGTGCTGCTTTGGCTTCTTGAACAACTACTGGGTTCAAATGTCCAGCGAGCATTGCGCCGAATCCCATGGATAGATCGAGCAACTCGCGACCATCCACATCTGTCATCCACGCGCCCTTGGCGGAGACGATCGAGATTGGGTACGGGTCCCAGTGCTGGAAGCTGGAGGTGACGCCAAGTGGGAGCGACTTCATCGAGCGTTCGCTCTCGGTTGCTGATCCCTTGGTGTTCTTAGTAAATAGTTGCCATTCTGAGGCCAGTAAAGCGGCTACCTTTTCAGGCGATATTGGCGTGGATGTTGCTGGTACTGATCTAAAAGTTTCCGCGTGATGCGATTGTGTAATCATTTTAAAGCTGTACGGCAAAGGTTTCTGATTTAGAAACTCGTTTGAGAAGTACTCTCCCCATCATTTTCATTCTTTCGAATGTCAGATAAGTATCTCCGAAGTCAAAAAAAGTTGCAACCCCCACCCCTTTTTATGCGAGAAGTTCGGGCGTGTCTCATAAACTGGTCCTAATTATGGAACTTATGGAAAATAAAAATGAAAATTAGAACCTGGATAAAAAAGACAAAAGCCGGGCGTTTTTTCTGGCGAGTGATTATTGGATTAGTCGGCGGAACTGTAACTGTTTTAGGTGCGATTGCTTTAGTGGGTCCCGGTCCCGGAATTTTAATTGTGATTGCCGGACTTGGAATTTTAGCGTCAGAATTTGCATGGGCAGCGCGAGTTATGGTTCACACACGCAGTTATGCGCAGAAAGCTGCAGATAAAGTAGGAATGCCAAAGTGGGCACAGTTTTCACTCATTGCGATTGCAGCCGTGTTATCAATTATTGTAATTTTATATTTGTATTCGACAGGAAAGATTTAAAACTGCGAACGGATATCCCAAAGATCTTTAAAGACTGGATTAAATAAGGTACTTGCTAAGTATTTAACTCCATCCGAACCGCCCGTTCCTACTTTCTGTCCAATGGTTCGCTCAACCATCTTTACATGACGGTAACGCCACTCCTGTAGCCCTTCGTCGATATCCATCAAACGTTCGCAGACCATTGCAGATTCAGGATCACTGCGATGCACCTCTAGCAATGCGCTGATAACCCTCGGATCAGATTGATAATGGGTTGATTTATCTCGGTTCAAAATCTCATCCGGGATCTTATGACCGCGTTTTGCAAGGTAGGCCAGCGTTGAATCCCAAATCGAATTGCGCGAAGAAATCTCTTTAATCTCTGCCTGAACTTCCAAAGGCAGGTGTGATGCCATCTTTGAATCTCGACGGCCCAGGAGCGCCTCAACTTTTCTAAATTGCGCTGATTGGAAACCACTTGATGAAGAGAGGTATCCGCGGAAGGCGTTAAATTGCAGCGGCGTCATCGTCTCTAAAATATCTACTTGAGTAACGCAGACCTTAAGAATGGTGCGAATTCGTCCCAGAATTGCGAGCGAGCGGTGGGTATCACCTGATTCAAGGGCTTTGCCGGCTGCGTTAAATTCGTGAATTAATTGCTTAAACCAGAGTTCATAACTCTGGTGGATGATAATAAATAGCATTTCATCATGTTCTGGGCCTTCAGATAGTGGATTTTGTAATTCAAGTAACTTATCGATGGCTAAATAAGATGTGTAGGTAAGCGCAGAATCAAACTCTGCATCGCTCATGTGACTCTCGAATCTGTTTTTTCAATCTTCTCGTATTGTCGAGAAGCAACTAAGTCGCGAATACGAGCAAAACCATCCCAAATTTCTACATAAGATGTTGGAAGAGGCGCAATAGCCAAACGTATTGAATTTGGCGTGCGATAGTCCGGAATTACATCAGCAAATTCTCTTAGCGCTACACAGATTCGTGCCGCGTCAGGATGTCCAATTGAAATATGTCCACCGCGCTCTTGGGGGTTTCTTGATGTTAATAAAGTAAATCCAAGTTCTGCCAACCATGCATCGTAGAGCTGAATCATCATTTCAGTTCCGATTGCAGCTTTTTCTGAAATCGCACCGATGCCGGCTTCTTCAATCATCGTAAATGCGCTCTTGATGCAACGCAATCCAATCAGAGACGGACTAGCAATTTGGAATCCACGTATTCCTTTCGCTTTTTCATAGTCAGCTCCCATTGCAAATTGATCGCCCTGGGAAAACCAACCTTGAATTGGAACTTGCAACTCCGCCTGTACCTTTTTATTTACATACAGCCAAGCAGGTGCGCCTGGACCAGAGTTTCCATATTTATAAGTACATCCGACGGCGATATCAACGCCATTTTTATCAAAATCCATTTCGATCGCACCAACTGCATGGCTGGCATCCCACAACATAAATGCGCCATGCTTGCGAGCTAAATCTGTTAAGGACTTAATATCATTACGTGCGCCAGAGCGATATTGAATAACTTCTAAAGTAACAAGTGCAACATCTTCATTTAAGTAAGGCGCAAGAATTTCTGGAGTAATCCGCTCATTTTCTGCAGAACCCGCAGATTCGTTATCAATGATTATTAACTTCAACCCAAATTGCTTTGCAATTCCATCCAGGATGTATCGATCTGTTGGGAAATTTGCTGCATCAGTGATTATGGTTTTGCGTCCAGGACGGGCATGAATTGCAGCGAGTGCTAATTGATAGAAATTAACTGAAGTTGTATCGCAGGCAAGGACTTGACCCGCTGCTGCGCCAAGAGTTGCGCGTCCAATTAAATCGCCGGTTGGCTGCGCTTCATCTACCCAGTGACCCCATCCGGTTACTACCTCAGGTCCCCATTCATCTTTCATAAAGTTATTCACGGCATCGATCGTTGAAAGCGGCAGTCGTCCCAAGGAATTGCCATCGAGATAGCAGATATTTGTGTCGCTGATAACAAACTGTGAACGGAAGCGGGCCAATGGATCGCGGGCATCTAGATCAAGTGCAAATTGACGGTCAGTGGCTTTCATAGTTGAAAGGTACGCTCTCCCATCGTGGCGCGCAATCTTGTAAATATCGAAGAGGTCAGCAAGGCCTTTGATATTAGAGCGCTGCTTGAAAGAGTTTCGCTTGGAGTATCCGAGGGCGATCGGATTGGAATTGTTGGGCGCAACGGTTCTGGCAAAAGCACGCTTATGAAAATAATTGCAGCTGTTGAAAGCCCAGATGCAGGCAGAGTTACCAAGGCAAATTCCGTCAAGATTGGATTACTTTCGCAAGTAGATAAAGCTGATCCACATTCAACTGTAGGTGATGTTGTTATTGGAGATCGAGCAAAACATGAATGGGCGAGTGATTCTGGAATTAGAGAAGTATTCACCGGACTCTTTGGTGGATTTGATGATCACTTATTTGAAAGAAAGTTTGCAACTTTATCCGGAGGTGAAAAACGCAGAGTTGGTTTGGCTAAATTATTGATCGACGAGCTTGATTTAATTTTGTTAGATGAGCCAACTAACCACTTAGATGTTGAGGGAGTGGCCTGGCTAGCAAACCATTTAAATAGCCGGAAAAATCTGGCGGTTTTAGTTATCACCCACGATCGCTGGTTTCTCGATGCCGTTACTGATCGCACATGGGAAGTAGTCGAAGGTAAAGTTGAAGAGTACGACGGTGGATATTCGGCATTTGTATTAGCCAAGGCAGAACGTGCTCGTCAGGCAAGTGCGATGGATGCCAGACGTAATAATCTAATTCGCAAAGAACTTGCCTGGTTGCGCAGAGGAGCACCGGCTAGAACTACAAAACCAAAATTTCGGGTAGATGCCGCCAATGTATTGATCGCAGAAGAGCCAGCACCGCGCGATCAAGGCGAGTTGTTAAAATTTGCCCGCAATCGTTTAGGCAATACCGTTTACGAAGCACATCATTTACAGATACGTGCTGGCGACAAAGAGTTGATCGATGATTTGTACTGGAATGTCGGACCAGGTGATCGCATCGGAATCGTCGGAATAAATGGATCCGGAAAGACCACGCTTATGCGCACCTTGGCTGGTGAACTGCAACCATTTGCAGGAAAATTTACAACCGGCATAACCGTAAAAGCAGCATTTTT
>CAEZZY010000005.1_pt1 | contig 20381 bp, 23 predicted proteins | sample 7267031 | NCBI WGS metagenome assembly CAEZZY01 (sample SAMEA6813970, study PRJEB35770) | uncultured Actinomycetes bacterium | biome: Freshwater; feature: Freshwater reservoir; material: water | place: Czech Republic | collected 2016-08-15 | depth 30m m | reverse complement strand
CGTTAGCCCAGACTCGCCTTCGATCTGGAATCTAGCGCCGATAGAGGGCTCTTCACGGTAGTGGCGTTGCGAACACCACCGGAGAACAGTTTCGCAAATGAGTTTGTCGAATACTTGTGTGCAAGAGATTCGGAACTGAGAAAACGATAGCCACACTACGCCCGTAGAAGCCCTGTTTTAATTCCGAAGGACCCGGGTTCGATTCCCGGCACCTCCACCATTTTATTTATCTCTAAAGAATTCGCGCTTTAGTGCAAAAATATTTAGCGAAAATCCGGCCATGGCTAATAGTTTTGGCCCTAAAGGTATTGAATTAAAAACTAGCAGCAGCGAAATTAGAGAACCAGCTGCTGCAATTATGGCAACTAGAATTCTGCGAATTATCCAGAGCGCCTTCTTCTCTTTGGAGTAATTCCACATCTTTTTGCTAGTCAGTAAAAATCCAATTGGACCAGAGAAAATTACAATACTCATCAGGATCATAACTAGCACTGCCAGTGAATACATATTTTTATTCTAGCCTTGCCCAACTCTGATTTAGCGCTGAAAACATAACCATATCTATCTGGGATCCATCTGCGCGCGTAACTCTCTGACGCAATACTCCCTCACGCTCATATCCGGCAGAGAGCAAAAGTTTCTGTGAAGCGGTGTTATCTAAATCAACCGCCGCTTCAATTCGCTTAAAACCTAAAGTATCGAAGCCATATCCCGTAATCATTTTTACCGCCGTTGTTGCAATCCCTTGGCCACGCATCTTTTTATCCATCCAATAGCCAATTTCAGCGCGATGGTTATCGATACTTATTGTGTGAAGCGAGATAACACCTGCAAACTCTTTCTCATCACCAACGCCAAATTCAATAACAAAGGGGAGTTCGCGTTGTAGCTCAATCGATGCAGGTGCACGCTGCACATAATCAAGGGCGTGCGCCATCGTGTAATTTGCGGGAACCGTTGTAAACCTGGGGATTAATGGGTCCTGGCAAGCCTCAAAGATTGCAGTCACATCTGCATCGACAGGAGCGCGCAAGGTATATCTGCCAGATTGCAGAGTTGGTATCTCACTTGGCCACCAGATCATGCGATAAGTATGGACTAGCGATAGCGCTCGATGTAGTTAAATTGAATCGCCGATCGGACGAGCAGGCGTTAAATAGATTTTTCCAAGTGGCGATCTCCAAGTACATGAACCATCTGGGCGACTTTCCACTTCCCACCCATCGTGAGTCTTAAGGCGATGATGTCTGCGACAGAGTGCACCTAAATTATCGGGCGAGGTTCGCCCGCCAGTCTCCCAACTTTGGGCATGATCTATATCGGAGAGTGCTGCAGATCTTCGACAACCCGGGAAGCGACAGGTTCGATCACGGGCAATTAAGAAATCAATCAGCGCTTGCGGTGGTTCGTAACTCTGCCTTCCGTAATCCAATAAATTTCCGGTCTGGGGATCGGTAATAAATCGCTTCCACTTTCCATCGGCAGCTAATTCGCGGGCAACAGAAGCGGGTATTGCGCCGTAACCCGCGAGTTGTCCTGGGTTTTCGGCGAGCCCCAAAAGCGTAGGTAGATCGATAGTCACATTTACTGAAATTGGACGGCGATGCGGGGCAACCGTTTCTGCCGCTGTAGAAAGGTAGGCGCCTGTAATCGAAGTTAGGGCATCGGCGCGTTTCATATCCGCGCTTCTTAAATCCGTAGTTGTATCCGAGTCGATCTCGGCGCTGGCTGCCCGAATAAAGCTTTCGATAGAGTTCATAACAATTTGTGCATCTGCAGCGGGGAGAATTGCCACAATGGTTGAGATGCCATCACTTTCGGTGTAACAACTTACCTTTCGTGTATCTCGCGCACGCGCAACGGTCTCTTCAAAAGTTTCGGGGGAGATTCGGGCGATCGAAGTGCGAACTTGATTGGCGACTTGACCTGGCGTGTGGAATTCAGCATGCGCAATAGCGCGTTGCTCAATCTCAAATATTGCAGATTCTGGTAACCCATCGCGAATCGCGGCAGCAGTTTCTTTTGCGATAACTGTTGCATGCGCCGGAGAAATTTCGCCGGTCGCTAAGGCTGAGCAAGTATTTGGAAGATGGTTAACGAGAGTTCGAGCAACATCGATTCGTAATTGTGCTGTCGTTGGGGCGAGCCGGAGTGCAGTAGAAATATCTTCACGTTCAGCATCATCCACGCCAAAGAATGGATCGGTGCCATTTGGTTTGCTGGAATCACATCCAGCTACTGCGACGATTGCGCGCTGCATCAGAGCCTGCAACCAACCGGTCTGCCGCTCCAATGCGGTTAAGTAATCGATCCGATCTGCAGGTGTTAGTTCTTGCGGATTGATTGCAACAAGAGCGGTAAGCGTAGCAATACCTGGCATCGCGATTAATAGATCGGTGACGGTCGGGGATATGGCGAGATGATCGTGATTGGTTAAGCGCACCGCCGTTGTCATAGGTGGAATATTGCTTCCACTGGCTGACAAAAGTTCTAGAAAAAGTGCGTTTATCCACAAATATTGCGAGTTAACTTTAAGTTGCAGGTAGTTGAATGTTCAACTAAAGTTACGCTTACGAATTAGGAGTAAAAATGCCTGCAGTTACCGTAAGTGATATCACCATACTTCCACGCGTTAGCGATGCGCCGAATTCTCGCGCACGTCGGGTTAAGAGCATTACAACCGCTCCGCAAGGTTTCGAAGGTGAAGGCTTTCCGGTTCGTCGCGCATTTGCCGGCGTTGATTTAGCAGAACTCGATCCCTTTATTCACCTCGATCAAATGGGCGAAGTTGAATATGCACCAGGTGAACCAAAGGGAACTCCTTGGCACCCACACCGCGGATTTGAAACCGTTACATACATTATTGATGGAATCTTTGATCATAAAGATAGCAATGGCGGCGGCGGAACAATTTCCAATGGAGATACACAATGGATGACTGCCGGCGGTGGAATTTTACATATTGAAACTCCACCAGAACATTTAGTGATGAGTGGTGGTTTATTTCACGGTTTCCAACTCTGGGTAAATCTGCCGGCTGCAAAGAAGTGGTTGCCACCGGCCTATCAAGATGTGCGTGCAAATGATGTTGCACTTTTATCGAGCGCAGATGGTGGATCTTTAATTCGCATTATCGCTGGTGAATTAGATGGACATGTTGGACCAGGATCTACGCAGACACCGATTACTTTAATTCACGCAACCGTTGCACCTGGTGCAGAGTTGCGACTTCCTTGGCGCAAGGATTACAACGCACTTGTTTACACAATTTCTGGCCATGGTTTTGCAGGAGATGAATCGCGACCAATTCAGATGGGTCAGCTAACTGTCTTTGGCGATGGTGACAGCATCGTAATTCGCGCAGCAAATCAACAAGAAAGTCGTTCACCTAACCTAGAACTATTTATTCTTGGCGGCCAACCAATTAAAGAACCTGTTGCTTGGATGGGTCCATTTGTGATGAATACCAAGCGCGAAGTTTTGCAAGCATTTGAAGATTTCCAAAAAGGTTTACTGGGATCAATTCCGGCTATTTATAAGGATGATGCCAAGCGCCCCCAATCAGAATCAAAGATGAACCGCACCGACAAATTGGGCGGCGATGTGAAAGCTGAAGATATTCTCGACGTTCATAACGCTCCGACTGACCTACAGGAAAACTAGCGGAAAGCACCCTTCGGCGACCATTTACCCGCCGCCGCTCTTGGAGCGCAATAAGTGCATGAGGCGACTGTGTAGTTATCTTTTCAGTCGCCGACGGACTTATGCGCTTTCCGAGAGAGTTAGAATGCGCTTATGAATCCGCAGAAAGTCCTTCTCTATTATGGCTTCACACCCATAAGTGATCCTGTTGCGGTTCAGCTCTGGCAGAAAACGCTCTGCGAATCTTTAAATCTAAAGGGCCGCATTTTAATTTCTCCGACTGGAATCAATGGCACTGTTGGTGGCGACATCGATGATCTTCGCAAATATGTCAAGAACACAAAGAAGTACCCCGGCTTTAAGAAGATTGCATTTAAATGGTCGCAAGGTACGGGCGATGAATTCCCAAGACTTTATATTGCAGTTAAAAAAGAGCTAGTGGCATTTGATAATCCAGATGAGATTAAAGTTGATGAAACCGGCGTAATCGGTGGTGGTACACATTTACGTCCTGAGCAAGTACACGAGCTCGTTGAATCCCGTGGCGATGATGTGGTCTTCTTCGATGGCCGTAATCAAAATGAAGCCAAGATTGGTAAGTTTAAAAATGCAATTGTTCCTGACGTTGATACCTCACGTGATTTCGTGCGCGAAATTGAAAGCGGCAAGTACGATCACTTAAAGGAAAAACCTGTGGTTACTTACTGCACCGGCGGCATCCGCTGCGAAATTCTGTCAGTGGTCATGAAGAACCGTGGATTTAAAGAGGTTTATCAAATAGATGGCGGCATCGTTAAATACGGTGAAAAGTTTGGCGATGATGGTCTTTGGGAAGGCTCGCTCTATACCTTTGATTCTCGTATGGCGATCGATTTTTCAACCAAGACCAAGGTCATTGGCGAATGCGAAATCTGCCAGGCACCAAGCAAGATTTTCCGCAACTGTCGCACCAAGACTTGCCACGAGCTAATTTTGTTATGCGATCCTTGCAACGAGCTACCTGCGAATACAAAGTGCACGCACGATAAATCTAAAGTGCGCGATACCGAAATGGTTGGCTAGCTCTTAACTACAAAGCTTTAAGCGCGCTAACAACTTTAGTTAAAGATGCCTTGGCATCGCCAAAGAGCAACATCGTCTTTGGATCGTAAAGAAGTTCGTTTTCAATTCCAGCAAAGCCTGGGCGCATGGAACGCTTTAGAAAGATGACATTTGCGGCGTTGGAAACTTCCAAGATTGGCATTCCATAAATTGGGCAACCAGGCGTTGTCTTTGCCGCAGGATTTACGACGTCATTGGCACCGATAACGATCGCGACGTCGGTCTGTCCGAAAGTTGGATTCACTTCATCCATTTCCGCCAATTGATCATAAGGAACGTTGGCTTCAGCGAGAAGCACGTTCATATGTCCCGGCATACGACCCGCAACCGGGTGAATTCCGTAAGCAACATCAATACCTTTTGAGATCATCAAATCTGCAAGCTCGCGCACTGTGTGTTGTGCCTGCGCAACAGCGAGTCCAAAGCCAGGAACAATCACAACACGACGTGCATAGTTAAGAAGAATTGCTACGTCATCTGGTGAACCAGAACGCACGGGGCGTTCTTCCCCGGCAGCTGCAACATCTTGTGGCTTTGCAGTGAATGCACCGAACAGCGTGCCAAATAGCGAACGGCCCATCGCATCTGCCATCAAGCGGGTCAAGATTGTTCCTGATGCGCCAACAAGTGTTCCGGCGATAATCAAGAGAGTTGAGTTAAGTACATAACCGCTTGCCGCAACTGTTAAACCAGTAAAAGCGTTAAGTAGCGAGATAACGATCGGCACATCTGCGCCGCCGACTGGCAGAACGAACAAGATACCGAATAGCAATGAAAGCGCGGCAAGTACTAATAGAGGCGTAGTTCCAAGGGCTGCAACAACCCAACCAGATACCCCAAGTACTGCAGCCAAAGTTGCGGCGATTACAAAGCGACCACCAGGGAATACAACTGGGCGAGTAGTCATCAACTCTTGTAACTTCATAAAAGTGATGATCGAACCGCTGAAAGATACACAGCCGACTACCACGGTAAATACTGTGAAGATAACTTCTGCAGTTGTTGCATCTGCTCCAAGATTTAAATATTCAACGATTGCAACAAGTGCTGCTGCGCCACCGCCCACACCATTAAATAGTGCAACGAGCTGTGGCATCTGAGTCATCTGAACTTTTCGTGCCGCAGGAACACCAATCGCTAAACCAACTGCGATGGCGCCCAAAATCCAACCAAGATTATTTAGCGGCAATGAATGTGCAGGGGAGCCATCTTTTGGCTTAGTTACATAAAGAAAGACAACTAAAGTTGCAACAGTTGCACCAAAAGCGCCAATTAAATTTCCGCGTCTTGCGGTTTTCGGATGAGATAAGCCTTTAAGAGCGAGGATGAAGCAGACGCCGGCAGCAAGTCCGATTAAGTCATAAAGTGTGCTGCTCATTTATCCGCCTCCTTTTTCTTACCTTTAAACATTTCGAGCATGCGATCGGTAACCACAAATCCACCGACCATATTTATAGTCGCGAGCACGATCGCAGCGAGCGATAGCCCAAGTTCTAGGTTGGTATGGCTGTGATCGGCGACGATGATTGCGCCGACCAAGATCACGCCGTGGATCGCATTTGCACCGGACATCAGCGGTGTGTGCAGAGTAGATGAAACTTTGGATACAACTTCAAAACCCACAAAGACTGCGAGTACGAAGATCGAAACAATTGCCATTGGTTCCATTACTTGGCTCCTCCTGCACTTGGGTCGCGACGTTGGCCAGCATGCGTAACCGCCGCAGCGTTAATGATTTCATCTGCAAAATCAAGGTTTAGCGCGACTGGTGCGCCATCTTTCGCTGGAGTTGTCAGCAAGGTTAGTAAGTTCACAACGTTACGTGAATACAAACTGGATGCGTGAAATGGCAATTGGCTCGGCACGTCTTTGCCGCCCCAAATACGAACTCCACCGGTAGTGACAACAACTTCACCAGGTTTTGAACCTTCAACATTGCCACCAGTTTCAGCAGCAAGGTCAACAATTACTGTGCCAGGTTCCATTGAATCGATCATCGCTTGTGTCATCAAACGCGGTGCGGTGCGGCCCGGAACAGCGGCGGTTGTAATAACTACATGTGATTTTGCAATGTAAGGAGTTAAAAGCTCACGTTGTTTTGCCGCGCGCTCTTCGGTCATCTCGCGTGCATAACCGCCTGCGCCTTCCAATGATTCAAGTTCAAGTTCAATAAATGTGGCACCCATTGATTTAACTTCATCTGCTGAAGATGGACGAACATCGTAAGCCGATACAACTGCCCCCAAGCGTCGCGCTGTTGCAATTGCTTGCAAACCAGCAACGCCTGCGCCAAGTACCAAAACTTGAGCAGGTGTAACCGTGCCCGCTGCTGTCATAAGCAGTGGGAAGAAACGTGGTGACATTTCCGCGCCGACAAGTACAGCGCGATATCCAGCACAAAGTGCTTGCGAAGTTAGCGCATCCATAGATTGCGCGCGAGAAATACGTGGGACAAGTTCAAGTGAGAACGCTGTTGCTTGCGCTTTAACCGCTGCTTCAATTGAATCAACTGCAGTAACAGTCGAAAGGAAAGAAATTGTTGCGGCACCTTTTTTCAAGGTAGCCATTTGTGCTGGCGTCAGCGGCTGAACTGAAAGCACGATATCTGCGCTGGCGATTACATCGCCTTTAACAACACTGGCACCTGCTGCAGCATAAGCAGCATCAGTACCTTGTGAGTTATCACCTGCGCCAGATTCGATCGCAACTTCATACCCAAGGCGGGTTAACTTATTGATGATGTCGGGAACAAGCGCAACGCGCTTTTCACCTTCTTTTCGCTCTAATGGGACGGCTACACGCATATGCGAACCTTACTTGCTGATCTAATTACCTGCGAGTTCACCGCGGGTTAAGTGATACAGCAGGGCCTGAATAGTTGTGCGGCGGTGAAAGGCCTCGCGCCAAATTACAGATTTCGGACCATCGATCACTGATGCGGCGACTTCTTCACCGCGATGCGCAGGCAAGCAGTGCATAAAGATCGAATCACTCGCCGTTAGCGACATTAAGGAATCGGTGATTGCAAAAGGTGCCAGCACTTTTATTTTTTCAGCGCGCTCTGATTCTGGATCTCCCATAGACATCCAAACATCTGTGTAAAGGGCGCTCGCACCTTTGGAAGCTGCCTCCGGATCGTTGGTTACTTCGATCGTTGCGCCAGTTTTCTTTGCGATTTCTTGCGCTTTGGCAACAACATCTGCGTTAGGCGCCCACTTACCAGATGGCGTTGCAGCAACAACATGCGCACCCATGATTGCACCCATAGTTAACCAAGCATGAGACATATTGTTGCCATCACCTAAGTAAACGAATTTGCGGCCCTTAATATCGTTTCCAAAAGTTTCGCGAATAGTTAGCCAATCTGCCAACAATTGTGTTGGATGGTCATCATCTGTTAAAGCGTTGATTACTGGGATTGATGCGTTTGCACCAAGTTCTTCGACATCTGCTTGGGCAAAGGTGCGAATTATTAAAGCATCGCAATAGCCACTGATGATCTTTGCAGTATCTGCAATCGTTTCTCCGCGACCGAGTTGTAACTCGTCACCTCTAATAAAAATAGGAGTTCCACCAAGATGAGCAACCGCAGTTTCTGATGAGAGTCTTGTGCGCGTTGAAGGCTTCGTCATATAAATAGCAACGCTTTTGTGGGCTAGCGCATCTTTAGAGCGCAGCGAATTCTTCGCAAACTCGGCTGCGGTATCGAGCAGCAAATCGACATCAGCGCGCGATAAATCAGCGGTGCGTAGCAAGTCCTTCATCTTCAAATTCTACCTGTAACCACTATCCTTTCGGACATGGGTATTTTCCGTAAAAACTCTCCTGATTTAGAAGGAGATACCGACCTACTTACCCGCCCTGAATTACAGGATGACGATGGCGGCCATGATCGCTTTGCTCATTATGTAAAGAAAGAGAAGGTCGTCGAATCAGCCGTAACTGGAAAAGCTGTGCGAGCTTTGTGTGGCAAGAAGTGGATCCCATCGCGCGATCCTGAAAAATATCCGGTCTGCCCAGTGTGCAAAGAAATCTATGACGGCCTCAAAAATAAATCGCCCAAGAAATAGAATTTCACTCACCACTTTTTTGGCGTTGCTCGCCATTTTATTGACTCTTTTTACTGCAAACCCAGCCATTAGCGCGAACCAACCGCGCAAAATTTTGACTGGTTGGATTCCATATTATTCAATGAAGACATCGCTTCCAGCAATCCTAAATAATGCAGATCTCATAAAAGAGGTAATGCCTTTTTGGTATACCTTGAAATTCAATGCCAAGACGAAAGCAGCAGTTGTTACCGATCTTTATGGACCGGCAAATCCAAGCGTTCCGATCGCCACACCTCTGGCAACAATACGGGCCGCTGGTTTTCAAATAATTCCAACGATTACAGATGGGATGGATAAGTTAGTACTTGCAAACTTATTAGCTAGCCCAACAAGTAGAACCGCGATTGCAAAAACCATCTCAGATTTCGTAGTTACAAATAACTATGACGGTATAGATCTAGATTTTGAAGGATTCGCATTTGTCGATGGAAATACGACTTGGGCGAAGACAGCGCCGCTATGGGTGGCTTTCGTAAAAGAACTTTCAGCGTTGTTACATTCCAGCAATAAGTTGCTTTCGGTATCAACTCCTTACAACTTTAATCCGAAAGAGAAGCAAAAGGGGTACACGGTTTATGCCTGGCCACAAATTGCACCGCACATAGATCGTTTAAGAATTATGACTTATGACTATTCAGTGTCAAAGGTGGGGCCGATTGGCCCAATTTCATGGACTGAGAAAACCGTTGCATATGCTGCTTCGGTAATGCCGGCATCAAAAGTTTATGTAGGGCTTGCTGGTTACGGACGAGATTGGGTAACTAAGGTAGACGGCGTTTGTCCAGCGCCTTTTGCTAGCGCGATAAAAGTTGGCGCAAAGGCGGCCACTTTTGTGATGCGCGATGCGGCAACTCTTGCTGCAAGTTATCAAACCACTCCTGTCTTTGATGAGAAAACCGGTGAAGCCACTTTTACGTACACAAAGTCTTACGAAGGATTAACTGCAGCTGGGCTCTCAACAACCTGCACTGCAACGCGCACTGCTTGGTATCAAAACGCCCAAAGTTATTTAATTCGGAGTGCACTAGTTGCAAAGTACAAGCTTGGCGGAGTGACAGCCTGGACTCTGGGCATGGAAGAACCATTGGCTATGGAAGCGATTCGTCAGACTGCAATAAACATTGCTCCTGCGAAAGTATTAAGTGCATTGACTTCAGATAAACCTGCTTCGCTTTATGCCCGACCCGTAAATTTGAGTGGTCTTATAACTTTAGAGGACCGCTCTCCAGTTGCAGCAATTCCTGTACGAATTGAAGGCAAGAGCGCAACTGAAAATACATGGCGTTTGCTTGGAGCTGTAAATACAGGAATCGATGGCAAGTTTGTTATCCCAATTTTATTAGGTAAATCAACCAGCATTAGATTAGCAACCGAGGGTACATGGGAGCGCGCAGAATCCGTGAGCAATGAGTTAGCAATTCAAATTGATAGAACTATTTCTTTGAGTGCACCAGGAACCATGAAGGCCGCAACACCTTTTGCAATTTCAGGTGTGGTTCGTCCAAGAAGTGCTGGAGCGCTAGTTTCACTTTTGAAGTACTCGGGTGGCGTATGGAAGAGCGTTGCATCGGCAACTACAGATGAACAAGGTGGCTTTGCCTTTGCAATCTCCGGTGAAAAGCGTTCCGTAGTGCGCTTTCAAGTAATAGTTCAAAGCGATGCAATTTGGCGGCAAGTAGCCGCGCCAGAGTTCTCTATAATTATTCGGTGATGGTTAAAACTGATACTCATATCGAGGAGCAGATCCGCGCGATCTTCTCTGGCAATACTCCATGGGTCACCATCGTTTGGGATGATCCGGTAAATCTAATGACATATGTAACTTATGTTTTGATGGAGCTATTCGGATTTTCTAAAGCAAAAGCACATGAATTGATGATGAAAGTGCACACCGAAGGCAAAGCGGTAGTTTCAACCGGAAGTCGCGAAGAGATGGAACATGATGTTGCGCGCTTACACGAGTATGGGCTCTGGGCAACTTTGCAGCGTGGTGATCAGGCGTTATGACATCTGAAGGATTTAAGCGCCACGGAAGTAATTCATATATCGCCGAATTCGCCGAAAATGAGAGAGAAATTCTGATCAATTTGGCCGAACAAATTATTGAACTTCTGGCTGAACGCATAGATCATGGCCATGAAGATCCCCTCGCGGCCATGGTTGGTATTACTTCTCATGATTCTCCACCCGACGACGAAGTACTCCATCGCTTACTTCCAAATGCATATCAAGATCAAGCAGACTCTGCCGAATTTCGGCGTTACACCGAATCCACATTGCGCAATAAGAAACAAGCGCATGCCATGGCGATGCGGATGTATTTGAAGAGCGCCGAAGATGGAGTCATTGATTTAGATCATGACGGTGCAAACGCCTGGTTAGGCGCAGTGAACGATATTCGCCTCGCGCTCGGTGTGCGGCTAAATGTGCAAGAGCGCACTCAAGATGAATTGGAACTCTTAGCGCCAGATGATCCGCTGCGTGGTGTTTATATAGTTTATGGATGGCTTGGTTGGCTGCAAGAAGGTTTAATCGCAGCCCTAATGGACGATAGCTAATTACTCGAGCGTTAAGATACAACTCCTATGTCACTAACTATTTCTCGCGCCTTCGTTGATGCAATTATTGAACAATCTCGCGCAGAATATCCTGACGAATGTTGCGGCGTAATTTTGGGGCCCATTGGTTCCGGCCGAGCGTCGCGTTTAAAAGCGATGATAAATGCAGCGCACTCACCAACTTTTTATGAATTTGATCCAAAAGATTTACTCGCGCTTTATCGCGAGGTGGATGACAATGATGAAGAAATAGTTGTGATCTATCACTCTCATACAGAGACAGAGGCTTTTCCATCTCGCACCGATATCGCGTACGCCGGCGAACCCGGCGCTCATTATGTGCTGGTTTCTAGTCGCGAAGAGATCGCACCTGCAATTGAATTTCGTTCTTATCGCATAATCGATGGGGTAGTCACTGAAGAAGAAGTTTCAATTACCGATTAACGTACTTCTTCGCCATAATAAAGCCATGAGTATTGAAGTTCGCATTCCAACAATTCTTCGCCCATTTACTAAAGAGCAAAAAGCAGTTGCTGCAAATGGCGCTTCGCTTACTGCGCTAATCACTGATCTGGATTCGCAATATCCCGGAATTGGCGATCGCTTGCTAGAAAATGGCGCGCTCCGTCGTTTTATTAATATCTATATTAACGATGAAGATGTTCGATTCTTGGGTGGACTGGATGCGCAGATTAAAGATGGAGATTCAGTAACAATTCTTCCTGCTGTCGCTGGCGGTTAATTTTGGCGCGCTATGACTCACTCGAGGCATCTGTTGGTAACACTCCGTTAATCGGTTTACCCAGACTTTCTCCTGCACCAAATGTGCGCCTTTGGGCAAAGATGGAAGATCGCAACCCAACCGGTTCAATAAAAGATCGCACTGCAATTGCGATGATAAATGCTGCGGAAGAAAGCGGTCAATTAAAACCTGGTGCAACAATTTTGGAACCAACAAGTGGCAATACTGGTATTTCACTTGCGATGGCGACGAAGATACGCGGCTATAAATTAATTTGCGTAATGCCCGAGAATACGTCGCCCGAGCGACGTCAATTGTTAGAGATGTGGGGTGCGCAAATTATCTCCTCGCCTGCAGCGGGTGGATCTAACGAAGCTGTTCGCGTGGCCAAAGAGCTAGCAGCGCAGAACCCAGAATGGGTCTTCCTATATCAATATGGAAATCCAGCAAATACCCAAGCGCATTACACCGGTACTGGTCCTGAGATTTTTAAAGATCTACCAACTATTACTCACTTTGTTGCAGGGCTTGGAACAACTGGAACTTTAATGGGCGCAGGAAGATATCTGCGTGAACAAAAAAGCGATATACAAATAATTGCAGCCGAGCCACGTTATGGCGAATTGGTTTATGGACTTCGTAATATCGATGAAGGTTTTGTTCCTGAACTTTATGATGCATCTGTTTTAACTCGTCGCTTCTCAGTTGGTGCAGAAGACTCTGTTAAACGAGTGCGTCAATTACTTGAAGTAGAAGGAATCTTCGCTGGTATTTCAACTGGTGCAATATTGCACGCTGCGATTGCAATGGGGGCGGAAGCTGTGCGCGATAAAAAAGACGCAGATATCGCTTTTATAGTCTGTGATGCAGGCTGGAAATATCTATCAACTGGCATCTACGGAAGTGAAATTGCCGCCGCCACTGAGGGGTTAGACGGCACCCTCTGGGCTTAAATCTCACGGTAGTCTTACCTATGTGAGTGATGCACCGATTGGAATATTTGATTCAGGAGTTGGCGGCTTAACCGTTGCTCGTGCAATTCTTGATCAACTCCCCAACGAATCCACTCTTTATATTGGTGATACCGCACGTGGACCTTATGGCCCGCGCCCTTTAGCTGAAGTAAGAACTTTTGCGCTGGAAACTTTAGATTACTTAGTAGATCAAGGCGTAAAGGCGCTAGTGATTGCCTGCAATACCGCTAGTGCAGCGATGTTGCGCGATGCGCGAGAACGTTATTCCGTTCCTGTAATAGAAGTGATTCAACCTGCGGTCCGCCGCGCAGTTGCAGCTACACGCACCGGTCGTATTGGTGTAATTGGCACGCGAGCGACCATAGATTCGAAAGCTTATTTAGATGCTTTTGCGGCCGCTCCACAATTAGAAGTTACTTCGATAGCTTGTCCACTATTTGTGGAATTTGTCGAACGCGGCGAAACTTCGGGTGAGGCAATTACAAAGGTCGCGCGCGAATATTTAGCGCCGATGATGGAAGCCGATGTCGATACTCTGGTGCTCGGATGTACTCATTATCCGTTGTTAACTGGAGTTATTTCATATGTGATGGGCAATAGCGTTTCGTTGGTCTCTAGCGCTGAAGAAACTGCAAAAGATCTTTATCGCACATTGGTAGAAAATTCATTGCTTCGGGCGCCAGCCAAGAGCGCTGCGACGCATTCCTTTCTAGCAACTGGTGATTCAGCCGCATTTGAAATTCTGGCACGACGATTCTTGGGGCCCGAAGTGGGTTCTGTACAACACATCGATTGGAAATAAATGGCGCGCATCGACGGAAGAAATGAAAACCAACTACGTGAAATCAAAGTAACTCGTAAGTGGCTAGATCATGCCGAAGGTTCGGTATTAGTTGAATTTGGCAAGACTCGCGTGCTTTGCGTTGCTTCATTTACTCCAGGTGTTCCTCGCTGGCTAAAAGATTCTGGAAATGGTTGGGTTACATCGGAATATGCGATGCTGCCACGTGCCACTCATACTCGCTCTGATCGCGAAAGCGTAAAGGGAAAGTTAGGCGGTCGCACTCAAGAGATTTCTCGTTTGGTAGGGCGCTCACTGCGCGCCATCGTTGATATGAAAGAACTCGGCGAAAATACAATCGTTATCGATTGCGATGTTTTGCAAGCCGATGGCGGAACTCGAACTGCAGCAATTACCGGCGCATATGTTGCACTAGCCGATGCAATTGCCTGGGCGAAGTCACAAGGACATATCAAGGCAGATTCCAAACCTTTGAGCGACTCTGTTGCTGCTGTCTCAGTTGGAATTATTGATGGCGTTCCGATGTTAGATCTTTGCTATGAAGAAGATGTGCGCGCAGATACTGATATGAATGTTGTCTGCAGCGGTGATGGAAGATTTATTGAAGTGCAAGGAACTGCTGAAGGCGTTCCATTTGATCGCAATCTTCTTAACTCTCTCCTCGATTTGGCAGTTGCCGGTTGCGTTGAACTAGAGAAAATTCAGAAAGCGGCGCTTGCGAAGTGAGCCCGCACAAATTGCTTCTTGCTACTCGCAATAAAGGCAAGATCGAAGAGTTTCGTCGCATTCTTGAAGATATTGCTGCCGGAGAAATAGATTTAGTTGGTCTCGAGCAATTTCCCGATCTGCATGACGTAGATGAAACTGGATCCACTTTTGAAGAAAATGCTTTACTTAAAGCGCGCCAAATGTGCGCCGCATCTGGGATTCCTGCAATCGCCGATGACAGCGGTTTATGTGTAGATTATTTAAATGGTGATCCTGGAATTTTCTCGGCGAGATGGTCTGGAATTCATGGAGATGACGGCGCAAATACTGCAAAAGTTTTAGAATCTTTAACCGATGTGCCGGATGAAAAGCGCAGTGCACATTTCACTTGTGTAGCCGCCCTTGCACTGCCGGATGGACGCACCCACGTTGAGCAAGCGCGCTTCGATGGATGGATTCTCCGCAGCCCAGTTGGCGATCAAGGTTTTGGATATGACCCCATATTTAGACCGGATGGATATGCTATTTCGAGCGCACAAATGAGCGCGGAAGAGAAAGATGCAATCAGCCATCGTGGAAAATCACTCCGCGCTATCGCACCTCATGTCATCACTTTGCTCAACTCCCTAGGCTAAACTTTGCTCATACGAGATCGTTCAACCATGAAGGAGTTTTACCGTGGCCGTAAAGAAAAAAGCTGCAACTAAAAAAGTTGCTAAGAAAAAAGTAGCCAAGAAGGTAGCCAAGAAGGCTCCTGCTAAGAAGAAGACTGCTGCTAAGAAGGTTGCGAAGAAGGCTCCCGCAAAGAAGAAGTCAGCTGCCAAGAAGGTAGCTAAGAAGGTTGCGAAGAAGGCTCCAGCAAAGAAGAAGGCCGCAGCCAAAAAAGTAGCCAAGAAAACTCCGGCTAAGAAGTCAACTTCTGCTAACAAAATAGTTATTCCTCCAGTACCACTGGGCGGTAGCAAGAGCGCCTCTCGTGTAAATGTCACAACAATGCCGACGCCTGTTAAGCAAGCGCCAGCTAAGCCAAGTGCTGCTCCGAAACAAGGAACATCACCTCGCGTATTTATTGCAGCAATTCTCGGTATTGCACTTCTTGCAGTCATCGTGATTTCTCGCCCAGCTTCTAACGATGATGACGCTGCTCCCGCGATAACTCCCGCAGCATCAGAATCAGCTGCTCCTGAAATGTCAGAAGCAGCAACTCCTGAAGCATCACAATCAGCAACAACAGAAGCAGTCGCTGCTGTTGAAGCGCCAGGACGTTTCATTGGAAATTGGAAAGATTCTGCAAAATCTATAATGGTTATTACCTGGAGAGCGCCTGCAGCAACTGCAGGTCTTACAGGCTATAAATTTGAAGTACGTTCTGGAATGAACGGTGAGTGGAAAGAATATGGAATGCTCCCAGCAACTCAACTTTCAGTTGAATTGACTAAGGCATCAACAAATGGTGAAACTCACTTCAGAGTGTCATCAGTTTATTCTGATGGACAGATTGCAACCGTTGCCGACAACAAGGCATTTGGCTTCGGTGGTCAGTTCATTTAAATTCTTACATTGATAAAAACCCTCAGCTAATCGGCTGGGGGTTTTTATTTTGGGCTTAAAAAGTGATTACAAAAAGCTAACGATTGCCGCAACATAAGCGCGCGCGCCCGCAGGTACCAAGTGGACTCCATCGGGTGCAAAGTATTCAGGGTGACCATCTGAAATTTGGTCCCATCTAACAACAAAGGTATTTGGATATTTTGCGGCAATTTCATTGATTAGTGCGTTATTTGCTTCTCGCCATGGTCTAGGAACCGCGGTGTTTACAACGACACGTAAAGGAGCGGTCTTTACTGCTTCAAATACTGCACTTACTTGAGCTCTGGTCAAGGTGTTGTTATTACCAAGATTGAACACGACCGGTGAATTATTAGCCAATGGCCCGTCGTGCATCATTACTTCCAAGAGTTCAGGTGCTTGTCGCCCAACGCGCGCGTTAATTATCGCTATCGGATGGCTAACTTCTAATTCGTGGCGGATTCCCAGAATTACTGAATCACCTGTAACCCAAAGTCCAGGCTGTGTCGAGTCTTCTACCTGTGTAATAACAGGTTTATCCGCATCCTTTAACAGTTGGATCAACTCTTTATTTTTCTTTTCGACTGTAACCAGCGCATTGACGCTTACTGAGGCAGAGATCAAAAGTATTAGAGTTGTACCAAGAGCCACTGCGGTTTTCTGGCGTTTACGAACATCTTGAGTTCTATATTTCATGCCGCCAAACCAGTATGCGACAGCACCACTGCGAATTGGAAGTTCAACGAGACGTAGCGAAATATCAGCCAGAGCAAGAACGAGCAATATGCGCAGTGAGAAGAGCGCCCAATCCTCTCCAGCTAAGTCAACCTGCGGGCGTGAGATTTGAAAGATAACCCAATGCCATAAGTAAATTGCATATGAGCGCTCACCAATCCAAAGCAAAACTTTTGTGCGAAGCAGAGGTGCAAATCTGGAAGCTGGGTGCACTATCGAAATTAATATTGCAGTGCCGAAGATGCCTGCGAGTGGAAAGGCTAATTTGTAAAGCGTTGGTTTGGTTTCATCGATCAGAAGGAATGTGGCAAGTATTCCGATAAATCCAAAGACTCCAATACCGTCGATGAAATCTTGCGCACGACGCGAAACCTCAAGGCTAAAGTTTTGGGGGATCCAACTAACTGCAAGTGCTGCGCCTAAGAAAAGCCCAATACTGTGAGTATCAGTTCCGAAGTAAACGTGGCTCACTTTGGATGAACTAGCAGCATCTAGCTGGAATGAGACAAACATTAAGGTGATTCCAGATATTGCCGCGATGGTCAGTGCAGCTACCGGTATTAATTTGCGGCCTAAATATCTTAAAACCAGAAGCAGAATGAGCGGCCAAAGAAGATAAAACTGGGCTTCTACAGCGAGCGACCAAGTGTGTTGGAGCAGTGGCGGACGTCCGCTAGTCTCAAAGTAATCTTGGTGGTTAAAAACCAACCACCAATTCATGCCACCAAAGAGTGAAAACGGTGCATCTGTAAGAAATCTCTTTGTTGTATCTGGTGCCCAAAGCCCAACCACAATCGAAGTAAGAACAATCATGAAAACTAGTGGCGGCAAAAGTCTTCGGACTCTGGCCATGTAAAAATCTCGTAGATCTAATCCGCCACGCTCTTGAATTGAATCTAAGAGCAAGCGAGTAATTACATATCCAGAGATTACAAAGAAGAGATCAACACCAAGGAATCCACCAGGAATCCAAGAGATTCCTAAGTGATAGAGCGCTACCGCAATTACTGCGATCGCTCGCAACCCATCAATGGCAGGGATGTATTGGATACCGCGCTTGGTAGCCATCTTAATTACCGACGCTTAGCGGGTTTTTTCTTTGCAACCTTTTTCTTTGCTGCGGCTTTCTTTGTAGGCGCGGCAAGAGCTGGCTTTGTGCGTTGGCTAACTACCTTCTTTGGTCCAGTATCAATAACGGAATTATCTGCATTTAAATTATCGTTAACGCTCTTATGGAGTTCGGCTAGACGGCCATATGCGCCATCTAAGCGAGATCGGCTCTGTGAGATTGCCTGCTCTGCAGCATCAAGTGATTGAGTTTGAATGCGATAGAGGCGTTCTGCTTCAGAGATTACGCCACTTAACCATTGGCGATATTCAGCAACTTCTCCTGTGGCCTCAGTAATAATTCTTTCGCCTTCGCGACGAGCAGCTTGCGCCAGCGCTGCGGCTTCACGTCGCTTCTCATCAAAGACAGATTGAGCTTCACGCTCTGCTTGTGCAACTCTTTCAGCTGCTTCTGCTTCTGCGACATTTATATATTTACGACCGCGGGCTTCAGCGCCTGAGAGAATGGATCGCGCTTTTGTTTCTGCACCTTCGAGAGCATCTTTTGCTTGGCGGGAGGCTTCTAAGACAATTCTTTCTGATGCCGATAGCGCTTTCGCTTCGCGACTTTGGGCAGATTTAATCATCGACATGGCGGTTTCAGTTGCCAAGATTTCAAACTCTTCTTTACTCAAAGTTGTGATGTCGCGACGAGAGCGCAGATCATTTAATTGCGATTCGAGTTCGCGGATGCGATCAACCGATGAGGGAGCAGCGCTTTCGCTCTCTTTAAATCCAACCCAATTTAGGAAATTTTTCTTCTCAGCCATGTGCCTAGATTAGAGCAAAGGCGCTAACTCTAAAAGTGGGTGATTTATTGGCGGTATATAGCGAAGGAGACCGCGAGATATTGCGATACCCACGCTGCCAGAACAAAGATATGGAAGAGCTCATGGAAGCCGAAGTACTTGGCGTTGCGTCCTGGCTTCTTCAGAGCATAGAAAATGGCTCCAACGGAATAGAGAAGCCCACCGATAATAATTGGGATTAAGACCCAGAATCCGCCTTCGTCGTAAAGCTGCGGTGTGTAGACAATGGCTACCCAGCCAAGAAGTAAATAGTTAGCAACATATAACCATCTGGGAGCGTTGATCCAAAAAATACGAAGTGCTACTCCAGCTAGCGCACCCACCCAAACAACAGAGAGCAAAATCGTGCGATCGTTGCCATGCAACAAGGCAACGGCAAATGGTGTGTACGAACCTGCGATTAATAGATTTATATTGGCATGATCCCAGCGGCGCCAGATCTTCTTCTTCTCCGGAGACCACGGAACGCGGTGATAAATTGCAGAAACGCTAAAGAGCATGATTGCGCTGATTGAGTAAAGAGCAACGGCAAATTTAAGTGAACTCTTACTTAATATAAATAGAACTAGCGAGGCGATAATTACAACCGGGGTAGCGCCTAAGTGAAACCAGCCCCGCAACTTTGGCGGAACAACTGCTGCTAATTTTTCGCGCTCGTTCGCTTCTTTACTCATTATGCAACTCTACGGGTTAACAACGGGTTTTAGGTCGCGCACAGATTTAACGAAGAGTGATGTCAGCGCGGCGATTAAAGTCATTGAGCCTGTTACATAGATCATCGTGCTCACACCGAAGGATTGTGCAAGCGGACCAGCGATGGCGATGCCCAGGGGTGATAGTCCAAATGAACCAAATGCATCGTAAGCGACGACACGTGAGTATGACTCTTCTGGGATATGCGCTTGCAAAGAGGTGTTCCATACCACCATGAAAATATCCACCGCCATACCCGAAAAGAATGCACAGATAAGTGAAACCCATAGTGGAGATTTCATGGCGAGTGAGAAATCCCAAACTGAAGATGCTGCGATTACAAGCATTGCAAAAAATAACGGTCGTGGAAAGTGCACTTTAAGCGAAATTAGACTCCCACTCAACATTCCTAAAGTAAGAGCTGCCAAATTAAATGACCAGAACTTCGGGCCACTTGCTATATCTGCAAAGTTAAGCGGACCTAATACTTGCAACATTGACTCAAAGCCTAAGTTTATGATCGCAAATGCGACCACCATAGTTACTACCCAAGAGCGCGAGATAAATTCAAACCAACCTGATTTAAGATCTTGAAATACAGTATTTTTGGCTTCTCGGATAATTGTCGGCAGATCTAAATTCCAGACTATAAGCCCCGCCACAAAGAAGCTAACTGCGTCGACTAATAGCGCCCATCCCGAACCGAAAGCAGTCACTAAAGTGCCACCGATGAGCGCACCAATTACATAACCAATATTTGTAGTCATGCTGATAACAGCGTTGCCATGTTGTAGCTTCGCTTTAGGCAAAATTTCGGGAAGTACTCCTG
>CAEZZY010000004.1_pt1 | contig 20985 bp, 22 predicted proteins | sample 7267031 | NCBI WGS metagenome assembly CAEZZY01 (sample SAMEA6813970, study PRJEB35770) | uncultured Actinomycetes bacterium | biome: Freshwater; feature: Freshwater reservoir; material: water | place: Czech Republic | collected 2016-08-15 | depth 30m m | reverse complement strand
TTCATGGCTTACGAGACAAACAAACTGTCGTTTATTTTGTCTTTACCAAAGGAAATCAACGAGTATTGCAAAGCACTGAATAAACAGTGTTTTACACATACTTCATTGAAGTATTTATTTAGAAAATGGCTATTAAGGCCATCTTCTGGCATTGACTTATGGCACGCTGTTGAGTTCTCAAGGTACGGATGCGCACTGCGTTTCGGCTTATGACCGATTTTCAGGGCAGACTGCCAAATCTAGTCCATGCACGCGGGCACGGTCAAACCGGCCTTTGGAAGAGCTAGATCTGGTAAATGCTGTACGGCCTAAATCGTCCGTTCACACAGCAAGGAGCGTAACTATAGGCGCCAGGGGTGAGAGGGTCAAATCGGCTTGACCCGATCGACAGTGGGATTGGTCATAGGGCAAAAACGCAAAAAATTGCGATATTTATGCGTAAAAAACGCTAAAACGCTGGCAGGGGTGGGTTTTAGATCAATTCAACGGCTGCGAGATCGCGCTTGCCTTTACGTAAAACCGCATATTTACCGCATAAAAAGTCAGATTTTTGCGGTGCAAAATCTTCTCCCGAGATCTTTAAATTATTTAAGTAAGCCCCGCCCTCTTTAACGATCCGTCTCGCCGCCGACTTTGAATCAACGACCCCCGTCGCCGCTAATAGATCCACCCAAGTAGGAATTGCATCACCGCTTTTAACGGTGGTTCTTGGAAGTTCAGCAAGTGCTGATGCCAGGGTCGCTTCATCTAATTCAGCGAGATCGCCTTGGCCAAATAACGCCCGTGCTGCAGCTTCTACGCGATTGCAAATATCCTCGGAGTGAACAAGTGAAGTTAATTCGCGAGCAAGCGCGCGATGGGCTTCACGGGCACCTGGATTTTCACCATGCGATTTCTCAAGATCTTCGATCTCATTCTTAGACTTGAAAGAGAAAACTTTTAAGAAATTAATGACATCTTTATCATCTGTGTTTAACCAATACTGGAAGAAGGCATAAGGAGATGTCATCTCCGGATCTAGCCAAATCGCTCCCCCGGCAGTCTTTCCAAATTTACTACCGTCGGCCTTGGCTAGTAACGGAATTGTCAGTGCGTGACCGCTTCCGCTTTCGACGCGACGGATCAGATCTAAACCAGCAACAATATTTCCCCACTGGTCAGAACCACCAAGTTGCAATGTGCAGTTATAGCGACGAAATAGTTCTAGAAAATCGAGAGATTGTAAAACTTGATACGAAAATTCTGTGTAAGAAATTCCACCAGCTTCCAAACGAGAAGATACCGAGTCCTTAGCAAGCATCTGATTGACGCTAAAGTGTTTACCGATATCTCGCATAAATTCAATCGCAGAAAGTGGCGCAGTCCAATCTAAGTTATTGGCAACAATTGCCGCATTCTCTTTCGCGTCGAAATCTAAGTATTTAGATACCTGAAGGCGGATGCGTTCAACCCATGCCGCAACAACATCAGTGGTGTTAAGTGTGCGTTCTTCGCTTTTGCCGCTGGGATCACCGATCAGTCCCGTTGCTCCCCCAACAAGTGCAATCGGGATATGGCCGGCCAGTTGAAAGCGGCGCAGGGCAAGGAGAACAACTAGGTTTCCAACGTGCAGGCTTGGAGCGGTTGGATCAAATCCAATATACAAAGTAGTCGGCTTTGATAGGGCTGAGATAAGTGCTGCTTCATCAGTTGATTGCGAAAATAAGCCGCGCCATTTCAGGTCATCTATTAACACTTTCGATTGTGGCGCCATCGCAGGTTTCATTGCCCCATCATCTCGGAAAAGGCGGTGATCTGGGTGGATATTTTCACCTTTAGCGCCTTGGTTTCGGCGGCGGCATCAGTTAATTGTTTGGACAAGGCAGAACCACCAGTAGCGCCAATGGTTGTACGCGATGCGATAGCGCCTGCAACAGTAAGCGATGAACGTATTTCGGGTGTCAGCAATGTATGAACCCCAGAGAAATCAGCGTCGCTAAGTTCATGAAGTTGCACGCCTTTAGCTTCGCAAATTGCAACGCATTTTCCTGCAGCATCGTGGGCGGTGGCAAATGGAACACCAGATCGAACTAGAAAGTCAGCAACTTCAGTTGCTAATGAAAAACCTTGTGGAGCAGCGGCCAGCATCTTCTCTCGATCGAAGTTAGTTGTCGCAATCATTCCCGTGACAGCTGGAAGAACTAAACGCAAAGTATCGATCGAATCAAAGAGCGGTTCTTTATCTTCTTGTAAATCACGATTGTAAGCAAAAGGAAGTCCCTTCAGCATGGCAAGAACTCCAGTTAGATTTCCGATAAGGCGGCCAGCTTTACCTCGTGCGAGTTCTGCCATATCTGGATTCTTCTTCTGCGGCATTATCGATGAACCAGTCGAATATGCATCTGCAACTTTCGCCCATCCAAATTCAGTAGTTGCCCAAATACACCATTCTTCGCCAATTCTAGAGAGATGTACTCCGATCATAGAAATGATAAAAAGCGCTTCCGCCACGAAATCGCGATCAGAAACTCCATCGATGCTATTTGCCGATGCGCGCGCGAAACCTAAATCTTGCGCAGTTACTTCGGGCATTAGCCCAAGACCGGATCCAGCAAGTGCACCCGAACCCAGTGGGCTAACCGATGTGCGATTTAACCAATCTGAAATGCGGTCGATATCGCGAGCAAAGGCATGGACGTGCTTGGCGATCTCGTGCCCAAATAAAATTGGTTGCGCATGTTGCATATGAGTAAATCCAGGTGCCGGTGCATCGCTATATTCCTGTGCCTTTGAAATCAACGCCTCTTGCAAATTGACGATTTGCTCTGCGATATCCAACATATGGTCGATCGCAAAGAGTTTTAGATCTGTTGCAACTTGATCGTTGCGAGAGCGTCCGGCCCGTAAAGAACCGCCAACTTCACCTAATTTCTCGGTCAGTCCGCGCTCTAGCGCGCTATGTACATCTTCATCGCCAGCTGCGGGTTCGAACTTTCCAGATGCAACTTCGGAAATCAATTCACGTAAAGCGGCTTCAATCTTCGATGCGACATCTGCCTTCAATAAACCTGAACTTTGTAGAACCCGTAAGTGAGCAAGTGATGAACGCAAGTCATAAGGTGCCAGGCGCCAATCAAAGTGAATACTCCTAGACAGGGCGAATACCGAATCAGTTGGCGCATCAGAAAATCTCCCACCCCAAAGCGCCATTATTTTCTACCCATTCTCTTGCTTGCTGATCTTCCGTATGAGAGCAATTCTTTCGCTAAATCTGCCCCACCGTTGGACTTCTTAGCGATAACTAAGACCGTGTCGTCACCTGCAATAGTTCCAATGATGTTCTTTATCCCTGAGTTATCTAAAGAACTTGCTAAAAACTGTGCGCCACCTGGCGGAGTGCGGACAACCGCTAAATTCCCAGATGCTTCAACCGAGAGAATTAGATCGGCCGGCAGGGGCATTGATTTAGAAATAGCGCCATCTGATGTTGCACCAATTTGATAGATCAATTCGCCGAACTCATTTCGAGAACGAACCGCTCCGACTTCTTCTAGATCACGGCTAGCAGTTGCTTGCGTTACAGCAAATCCCGCTTTCTTCAGAAGTTTTACTAGATCAGATTGGGAGTGAACAACGCCAGCTTTGATTAAAGAGATCGCCTTCGAACGACGCGCTGAAACCGACGATGAGTTAAGTACTTTAGCCACGTTCTACCTCCTGCATGCATTGAGAAAAGACATTGATGAACTTATCGATCTGTAACGTAGAAACAATAAGTGCTGGAGCGATACGAATTGTTTCCTCATTTGGTGCATTAACTAATACTCCACGATCGGCTAGCTTGCTCGCTAAAGCTTTCGCATAGCTACCGTCTAATCCGATGCCCAAGAGCAGGCCACGTCCGCGAACTTCCGAAACTCCCCTTATCGCACCTAACTTTATTTTTAAGCGCTTCTCGTAACTCTTTACCGAAGCGAGGATGCGGTTTTTCGCCAAATATTCAATTGCCGCAAGACCGGCAGCTGTTGCAACTGGGTTGCCACCGAAAGTAGTTCCATGTTCTCCTGGTTCAAACCGTGGCGAATTGCTTCCTAGCGTAATCATCGCTCCGAGCGGCAATCCTCCACCTAAACCTTTTGCCAACGTAATTACATCAGGTCTAATTTTCTCATCTTCAAATCCGAACCAAGTTCCGGTACGACCCATACCAGTTTGTACACAATCAAAGACCAAGAGAACTCCATTTTCACTACAAAGAGTGCGCAACTCTTTAAGATAACCAAGGGGCGGAACTACAACTCCAGCTTCTCCCATAATCGGTTCCACGATAACCATCGCTGTCTTACTATTCACTGCTTTGCGCATCTCGCTGATATCGCCGAAAGTGACATGTTTGATTTTTTTCAAGAGCGGTTTAAATGGATTACGTTTACTTGGTTGGCCAGTCAGCGATAGCGCTCCCATTGTGCGGCCATGAAATGCACCTTTGGTTGCAACAATCTTGGAACGGCCAGTTTTGCGCGACAACTTCAGCGCTGCTTCATTGGCTTCTGCACCTGAGTTGCAGAAGAAAACTCGCGCAGTGTTATCACCAGTTAACTCCTGCAATTTTTCGGCTAGGGCGACTCCCGATGGATGGCTATAAAAATTACTTACATGTCCGAGCGTTGCTACCTGTTTTGAAACGGCGCGGACGATTACAGGGTGGGCATGACCCAAGACATTGGTGGCAATTCCACCGAGAAAATCTAGATACTTTTTTCCGTCGACATCGGTAACTATTAGACCTTTACCTGAATGCAGAGTGATCTTGGGTTCACCGTAATTATTTTGCATCACATCAGTCCAGTTAATAGCGCGCTTCTTAGATAAACTCACTTCGTCACCAACGTTCCCCCACGATTATCCAACGCGGCAGCGAAGGCGGATGGATCGGTTCCATCGATAATTCTTACAGCATTTGCGCCGCCCTTAATGGCATCAAGACAGGCTTGCACCTTGGGAGCCATTCCTTCAGAAAAAGTTCCTTTGATCGAATCCAGTTCTTCAGCAGCAATCTCCGTGATCAACGATGAAGTATCTGGCCAGGAACGATAAATTCCGGCGACGTCTGTCATGATAATCAAAGATTGCGCATCTAAGGCTCCCGCAATTGCCGCTGCTGCAAGATCTGCATTTACATTTAAACCAGCTTTAAAATTTTCGTCGATAGCGACTGGTGAAATAACTGGAACCTGGCCACCTTTCAGCGCATTTTTGATCGCTTGCGGATTCACCGCCGTGATAACTCCGACCAAACCTAAATCCGCTGGAGTGCCATCTACTAACTTCCGCAGCGGCTGCGCAATCAGAGATTCACTCGTACGACCCGACAGCGCAACGGCGTTTACTCCCGCTCTTTGCAGCGACTTCGCCACGCCTGGACCAACCTCGTCAACGAGTACGCGTTCAACTACTTCAAAGATTTCAGGGGTGGTGACACGAAATCCACCTATAAATTCTGAAGTGATCTCTTCCGCTTTAAGAGCATCGTCGATTTGTGGGCCGCCGCCATGCACGATTACCAAAGCAAGACCTTCGTGTTGAGCCAGGGCTATAGCTTTTGCAAAAGCGCCATTCTCATCTTTCATAGCATGTCCACCGAATTTAACGACGATCATGTGGCGTACGCAGAATTCTCTTCAACATATCCATGTGATAAATCATTAGTAAATACCGTTGCACTTGCATCACCAACTTTTAGATTGATTTCGATAGTCACAAGGCGATCGGTAAATAAGACCAGATTTCGATCGGCAAATGGTGCGCTGGCTTTAGCTACTTCAATTCCATTTAAAGTTACATCGATATCTAAAGGATTTAGCGCCACTCGCGCCGTACCCACCGCTGCAAGAACTCTCCCCCAGTTAGGGTCGCCGCCGAAGATCGCACACTTAAGTAAATTGTTTCGCGCACAGGCGCGTGCCGCTTGGACGGCATCATCTTCGCTCACGGCCCCAACAACGCTTATTGCTACCGTCTTAGTCGAACCTTCAGCATCGGCGATCAGTTGTTGAGACAAGGATCCACAAACTTGCATTAAGGCATCTTCAAATTCTGCAGAACCAGGAGCATAGCTACTTGCACCTGAACCCATCAGCAGCACAGTGTCATTAGTCGAAGTACAACCATCCGAATCGATACGGTTGTAGGTACGGTCACATACTCGCTCAAAGATCTCCTGCGCATCAGCAGGCAATACTGCATCAGTCATGATCACAGATAACATCGTTGCCAATGCGGGCGCAAGCATTCCGGCACCTTTTGCAACGCCTGCAACTTCGAATTTGGCATCCTTGAAATTAGCTATCTTTGAGACGCTATCTGTTGTCATAATTGCTTGCGCAACTTCGGATAAAGATTCTTGGGACAACTCGCTTGTTATGCGATCTATTCCGCTAAGAATCTTAGGCATAGGTAAGAGTTCACCGATTAAGCCCGTTGAACAGACAACTACTTCACCCGAAGAAATGCCAAGTAATTGCCCAACGTATTCTGCTGTTTGGTGGGTATCTGCAAAACCTTGCGGCCCCGTACATGCGTTGGCTCCCCCAGAGTTAAGAATTGCCGCTCTAACAATCTTCTCTTTCGTTACTTGCTTACTCCAGATAACCGGCGCTGCGACTACTTGATTGGATGTATATACGGCGGCGGCATCGAATTTAGGACCGTTATTTACAATCAGAGTTAGATCAAGTGCTCCCGAGCTCTTGAGTCCAGCCGCGCACGAAGCGGCAGTAAACCCATTTGGTAATTTCATGCGCCAATACCCTGAGAAGTTAAACCCAAATTCTCGTTGAATCCGCAAATAATATTTGCATTTTGAATCGCTTGCCCGGCGGCGCCCTTGACTAGATTATCAATGGCCACGCTTACTATTAAACGGTTGGTGTGTTCATCAACGGCTAATTGCATCGCTACAAAATTACTTCCGAGAACTGAAGAAGTCTTTGGCATTTGGCCAATAGGAAGGATTTCTACAAACTCTTCTTCCGCATAAGCTTTTAGGTAAGCATCCCGCGCTTGCTCGCTTGTTACATTAGCGTGCAGTTTCATCGTTATGGTTGCAAGAATGCCACGAGGCATAGGTGCCAAAATTGGAGTAAAAGAGATCTTGGCGGGTTTTCCGGTGGAGCGAGTAATTGCTTCTTCAATTTCAGGAGTGTGCTGATGCACTCCCCCAAATTTATATGAAGTAAGACTTCCCATAACTTCACTTGCAAGTAGATTAATCTTTGCGCTCCGTCCCGCGCCTGTAGTACCAGATGCGGCAACGACGACTACATCTTCGGTATTTGCAATATTTGCAGCCGGTGCAATGGCGAGAGCAATGGCGGTTGCGTAGCAACCAGGATTTGCAACTTTCTGTGACTTAGCTATTAGCGCACGTGCTCCGGGCAATTCAGGAGCGCCATAAGTCCATGTACCAGCATGACTTCCGCCGTAATACTTACTCCATTTCGCGCTATCTTCCAGACGATAATCGGCGCCTAAATCTACGATCTTGGCGTCACAATGAAGCTCCGAAATAACCTTTGCGCTCTCGCCATGTGGCAACGCCAGAAAGATCAGCTCACAACAATCAAAATCCTTTGCGTTGAACGCGCTAAAGCTTCTACCTGAGTAACTACTTAGATGAGGATGTACTGAAGTAATCAATTCGCCAGCGTTGGAATGAGCTGTGACTGTACAAACTTCGAATTCGGGGTGGCTAGCCAATAGGCGTAACAACTCTCCACCTGCATAGCCACTTGCACCAATAACCCCGATTTTCATAGATGCAATGTAGCATAATTATGCAACTAACTGCATATTTATACAGCCTTACCCTGTGCGCAGAACCGCTCCAGTGGCCTTCTGGGCGGAGGTAACTGCCGCCTCGCGCATCGCAGCGACTTCTGGGCCGGTCAGGGTGCGATCTAGCGCACGGAAAGTGAGAGTAAAGGCTAAAGAGATCTTGCCATCTCCGATCTTGTCGTATCGATCAAAGAGGGTAATAGATTCGAGCAGATCACCAGCGCCTTTACGTAAGGCGGTTGCGACTTCTGCTGCAGAAACATTTGCATCAACAATTAGCGCCACATCCTGTACAGCAGCTGGCATCGTGCCTACGCGAGATGGACGCACAATATCTGAATCAGGCAGCGCACTGAGCCCAACTGCAAATGCAACGCTTCGTTCCGGTAATCCATATTTGGCGATGATCCGCGGATGAATTTCACCAGCATGAGCAACCGCCTTACCGTCAACGATTAATTCCGCACATCGTCCAGGATGCCATGGCGCAAAGTCGGAACGTTTGATGGTCCACTCTAGATTGCATAGCCGCAAAATATCCTGCGCGTAGGCAATTGCATCTTGCCAGGTATATGCACGCGCCTTACCTTGCCAATTTTCCCCCTCGCTTTTTCCGACTAGTAAACCAGCAACATGAAATGCTTGCGGTGGCACGCTGGCATAAATAGCGGCGATCGTTTTCGCATCCGGTCGAGATCCAATTACAGGTGAAATAGCAGGGGTTAACTTCTGTGAACTTCTAAATATTGAACCCATTTCGAAGATCGCAAAATCTTTTGCGCCGCGACTGATATTACGTGCTGCGACCTCAATTAAACCTGGCACTAAATGAACGCGCATTAATGGAAGTTCATCTGACATTGGATTGGCAATTCGGTAAGTCGCTGCGCGTTCGCCGACAAAGCCCATCTGTTCAATCGTCTCTTGATTGGTAAATGGGAATGTTTGCACTTCAGCAAGTCCGCGTGCGGCCAACATTGATGAGATGGCACGGCGACGTTTTTGGGTTGGCGTCAGGCTCGCGTGATTTGGGCGCGGCGGCAGAATCGAAGGAATCTTGTCGTAGCCGATCATGCGGGCTACTTCTTCCGCTAAATCCGTCGGAGTTAGTAGATCAAGGCGCCACGAAGGTGGATCCACTGTAAAAGTCTTCTCATCGACATCACAGCCAATTGTGCGCAAGTTTGTAGCAATTTCCGTGCTGGGAATATCTAGCCCGAGGAGTTTTGGAATAAAAGTTGGATCCAACTTTATAACTGGGACGTATCTTGGTTCTCCTGCAACAACTGTTGCAACATGTTTTGCAGAACTATGCGCAGTCAGAAGTTGAACGAAACGCGCCGAAGCAAACTCCGCTAACGACGGATCAACGCTTCTTTCTAGACGGCGAGATGCTTCAGAAGAAAGTTTGTGGCGACGTGAATTTTTTGCAATACAGACCGGATCAAAGCGCACTGCTTCTAAAGCGATATCAGTGGTGCTTTCTGAAATCTCAGATGATTGGCCGCCCATGGTGCCGGCGAGTGCAAGCGGTACTTTATCGTCGCAGACCATCAGATCATCAGGATCTAACTGGCGCACTTGACCATCCAATGTTGTGAAAGGTTGCGCTTTACCTGCCCGTTTAATTGTGAGACCGCCGGAAATCTTCGCCCTATCGAAAGCGTGCAACGGTTGGCCCAATTCAAGCATCACATAATTGGTTATATCAACTACAAGAGAGATGGAACGCATGCCCATCTTTTCGATTCGTTGACGCATCCACATTGGAGTTCTTGCTGATGGATCAAAATTAGAAAGTGTCCGTAGATAAAAAACTGACGCGGTTTCGGGATCTGCAATCTTTGCTGTCACTCCAGCGCCGGTGTCTGGAAAGTTAAGTCCGCGTAGAGCATCTACAGGGTCAGTGAATTTCAAACCAAGTGAACCGGCTACTTCGCGCGCTATCCCTCGGATACTTAGGGCGTAACCACGATCTGGATTTACTGCAATGTCGAAGATAGTGTCATTTATTTCAAGGCCGTCAATCGCATCGCTGCCTATCGCAACGTCGCCTTCGGCAAAGACCATAATACCTGAGTGATCTTCGCCAAGTCCTAGCTCGCGTGAAGAACAAATCATGCCGTTGGAAGTCTTACCGTATGTCTCGCGGGCTGCTATTTTGAAATCGCCGGGTAGCACTGCACCTGGAAGAGCCGCCACAACTAAATCGCCAATGGCGAAATTTGTGGCGCCACAAATTACATAACGAACTTCCTTTTCGCCGCAATCCAAACCAACATATCTTATTGGCTTTTTAAACTCGGTTATCTCCTCAATGGACAAGACTTTGGCGAATTTAAGCGGACCGGTTAGTCCTGCACCTGAAGTGATAATTTCTTCAACTTCAAAACCAACACGAATTAAACCCTCAGCGATTTCTTCTGCAGAAATCTTATTTGGAATTTCAACAAATTCACGAATCCAAGATAAAGGTGCGCGCATTACAGACCTACCCCGAACTGGCGAGTAAAACGCAAATCACCTTCGACGATATCGTGCATATCGCTCACGTTATGGCGAACCATCAAGGTTCGTTCTAGTCCCATGCCAAATGCAAAACCAGAGTAAACATCTGTATCAATCCCACACGTTTGCAGAACTTTGGGATTTACCATCCCGCAACCGCCCCACTCGATCCAACGACCATTAAAGAAAATATCAACTTCTGCACTTGGTTCAGTAAACGGGAAGAACGATGGTCGCAAACGTGTTGTTACTTCTGAACCGAACATCGCTTGTGCAAAGTTATCGAGAGTGCCCTTTAAGTGAGCCATAGTTATGTCCTTATCAACCACCAAACCTTCTACTTGATGAAAGACTGGGCTGTGAGTGGCATCTAACTCATCTGCACGAAAGGTGCGACCTGGGCAGATCATGTAGATAGGTGGTTTGTGCTCCAACATTGAACGAATCTGCACTGGTGATGTCTGAGTGCGCAAGACCATTCCAGAGTCAACCGGTTCGATGTAGAAAGTATCTTGCATTGTACGAGCTGGGTGATCAGCTGGAATATTTAGCGCATCGAAGTTGAGCCATCCCGATTCTAGTTCGGGTCCTTCTTCTACGCTATATCCCTGTTCAATGAAGAAATCGCTAATTTCATTTTTTATAATTGAAATTGGATGTAAACCGCCTCGATGTGCACGATCGACAGGAAGAGTTATATCAACGACTTCTTCCAGCAAAACTTTTGAATCGCGTTCAGCTTCTAGTTTTAAAGTTGCACTTTGCAGCGCTGCAGTTATTGCAGCCTTACCTTCGCCGATAATCTTGCCTGCACTAGCTTTCTCATCAGCGGGCATCGATCCCAAGGCTCGATTAGCCAGAGAGATATCTGCTTTATCTCCAAGGTGGGCAAGTCGAGCAATTTTTAGCTCTTCGAGATCCTTAGCGGATGCGAAAGCCGCTTCTGCAGCAGCGATCCAACGCTTAATATCTGCGGGATTCATGCGGGAATTCTAACCTGCTCGTCTACAACTATGAGGGATATTTGATCACTTATGCGAGAGGTGAAAGATCACAATCGCGGCGGCGGCAGCGAGATTTAGGCTTTCGGCATTGCCTGTCATCGGGATACTTACTTGCATTACATCTGATCCGATCAACGCATCGATTCCACGAGCTTCGTTACCAAATATCGCAACAACATCAGGAAGATCCTTTATATCCAAAAGAGAGTTGCTTCCCTGTGCGCTTAGCGCAATTTTTTTAACAGATGGAAGTTGCTCTGTTATTTGAGCAAGAGTTACTCCGGTAAAGAGCGGAACGTGCCACAGCGATCCCGCAGTAGCTCGAACAACTTTTGGCGAATACATGTCAACGCTTCCTGGTGAGACTATAACCGCGTCAACTCCCATCGCATCAGCGGTACGTAAAATCGTTCCCGCATTTCCGGGATCTTGAATCTCGTGGAGATAGATAAATCGCGACTTTCCCGATGCCTTTAAGTTGGCGAAATCAGAATCGGAAACAGAACAGATTGAGATAATTCCTTGTGGAGTAATCGTCGATGACATAGCCGCCATCACGGGTTCACTCACCATAACGACTTCCGCTTTCGAAATATCTAAGCCGGCTTGTTCGATGCGCGATTGGCCGCTTTCGGTTAGGTAGACAGTCTTAACGCTAGGACCTTGTGTTGTGGTGAAAGCTTCGCGGGCACATTGCAGGCCTTCAGCGATGAACTCGCCATGAGCTGCGCGTTCTTTATTTCCTCGAGAAGAGATAAGAGCCTTCACCCGCGCGATATGCGGCGAGTGAAGGCTCTCGATCATCTAAGTTGTCAGCAGAATTTAATTAAGCGCTGACGAGGTTCTTGCGCGCTACATCAACTAGCGTTTTAAACGTCGCTGGGTCGTTCGTTGCAATATCTGAAAGTACGCGACGATCAACTTCTACACCTGCAGCCTTTAGGCCTTGGATGAAGCGGTTGTAGGTCATTCCGTTTTCGCGAGCAGCGGCATTGATGCGCTGGATCCAAAGTTGACGGAAATCACCTTTCTTATCTTTACGATCGTTAAAGGCATAAACCATTGAGTGAGTAACTTGTTCCTTAGCCTTTGTGAAAAGACGGGAACGTTGCCCACGGTAACCACTTGCGCGTTCGAGGGTTGTGCGACGCTTCTTAGCAGCGTGAACTCCACGTTTTACTCTCATTTAATTCACACTCCTTACTTAAGACCAAGCATGCGCTTGGCTGTCATGGTTACGGTTGGCTTAGCTGACTGCTCAGTACTCAGACGACGAGTTACGCGAGATGACTTACGCTCCAAAAGGTGGCGCTTGCCGGCACGCTCGTGCATGATCTTTCCTGATCCGGTAACGCGAAAGGTCTTCTTCGCGCCACTATGGGTCTTCATCTTTGGCATCTATCTTCTCCTGTACTTCGTCGTTTTATTAAAACTATTTTTCTTCTGCAGTTGCAGCTTGTGCTGCTACCGCTGCTTCTTTAGCAGCTCGCGCCGCTTTCTGTTCTGCAACAGCTTCGGTCTTCTTTTTCGTCGGACCGAGCACCATCGTCATATTTCGTCCCTCTTGCTTTGGGGCGAACTCAACAAAAGCAACTTCTGCTACATCTTCTGCAAGACGTTGCAGTAGTTTGTAACCAAGTTCGGGGCGAGTTTGTTCGCGTCCACGGAACTTCATCGTGATCTTTACCTTGTCGCCGCCTTTTAAGAATTTCACGATTGCGTTACGTTTTGTTTCGTAATCGTGGTTCTCAATTTTTGGTGTCAATCGCACTTCCTTCACCACAATGTGGGTCTGGTTCTGACGAGCTTCACGGGCCTTCTGAGCTACTTCATATTTATATTTGCCGAAGTCCATGATTTTGCATACAGGTGGATTGGCATCTGGTGCGATCTCAACGAGATCTAAACCGACTTCATCTGCCATCTGTAGCGCTGTGTCGATATCTACAACTCCAACTTGGTCTCCGGTATGTCCGATGAGACGAATTTGAGGTGTGCGGATACGGTCATTAATGCGCGGTTCAGTTGTGATTTGTGCTCCTTAGTTGGTCTGCTACTTGTCTTTTGACTTAGGTAGCCAGGCTTATCGCAAAAATCGCGCACCGCTAAGGAAAGTTAAGAGCGCCCGCAGGCGATTTACTTCCGACAAACCAGCCAGCTCTACATATGTAGGCCGAGAAGGTGGGAGCGGTGAGCTCCTCTTGCAGTAGCCAAGGCCACTGGTCTGAGGGTTACTTTACCTTCACGCACCCATGGCGTGCAAACCGCCGTCTACGTGGATGATTTCAGCGGTAGTTTTCGGGAACCAGTCGGAAAGTAGGGCAACCGCAGCCTTTGCCGCAGGCACTGGATCGGTGACATCCCACTCCAAAGGTGAACGCTCATTCCAAACCTTTTCAAATTCATCAAATCCAGGAATTGATTTCGCAGCCATCGTGCGAATTGGACCTGCTGCGACAAGATTTATTCGAATATTTTCGCCACCAAGATCGCGCGCTAAATAGCGTGAAGTGGATTCAAGTGCCGCTTTAGCCACACCCATCCAGTCGTACTTTGGCCAAGCGACAGTTGCATCAAAATCCAAGCCCACGACCGAGCCACCACCGTTAAAGAGTGGCCGCGTTGCCATGGTTAGTGATTTCAGCGAATAAGCCGATACATGAACCGCAGTTGCCACATCTTCCCAAGCAGTATTTAAGAAATTACCACCGAGGGCAGCCTCTGGTGCAAAACCAATTGAGTGTACGACGCCATCTAAATGTGGGACATGCTCTTTAATTCGCTCCGCAAGTGCGTCAAGATGATCTTGGTTTGTTACATCCAATTCAATTACCGGCGCTGATTGTGGAAGGCGCCCAGCAATTCTCGTAGTTAAACTCATGACGCGACCATAAGATGAAAGCAATACCGTAGCGCCTTCTTCTTGAGCCAATTTTGCAATATGGAAAGCGATCGAACTATCAGTTAGCACGCCAGTAACCAAAATGTTTTTACCTTGTAAAATTCCCATCGTTAATGCCCCATTCCTAATCCGCCATCGACCGGTATCAGCGCACCAGTAATGTAACTTGCTTCCTTAGATGCAACAAATGTCACAACATCTGCAATCTCATCTGCGCTGCAAAATCTCCCGAGCGGTACTGATTTAGCAATCTCTTCACGTCGCTTCTCATCTAAAGTCGCAGTCATATCAGTTTCGACAAATCCAGGAGCGATTACATTGGAAGTTATCCCACGTGAACCGAGCTCGCGCGCAAAAGATCGTGCCATTCCGAGTAAGCCGGCTTTGCTAGCAGAATAGTTAACTTGGCCAGCAGCCCCAACTCCCCCAACAACTGAACCAATAAAAATTAGACGGCCGCGTTTTAATTTCAACAGCCCTTTGGTTGCGCGGCGCGCGACGCGAAAAGCACCGGTCAAGTTTGCATCGATTACATCTTCGAAATCAGCATCGCTCATCCGCAAAACCAAACCGTCTTTAGTGATCCCAGCGTTGGCCACGATCACTTCTGGGGTTCCCCATTTCTCTTCAATTTCAGCAAAGGCGGCTTCAACGCTTTCTGTTGAAGTTACATCCATCTTCACCGCGAGGAAATCCGATGGAGCATCACCACTTCGATAAGTAACGATCACGCGATGGCCTGCTTTCGCTAAAGAACGCGCGATCGCTAAACCAATTCCACGATTTCCGCCGGTTATTAGGGCGAGTGGAGAATTCTCTTCTGACATATGACAAAACTTACCCTGCTACTTATGCGTAACCAGCATTTCCGCCTCGCGCCTTGCCTTAGCGCCCCATAGTCTTATCTCATGGCTCATATCTTTAGTAAGAAACAGAGTAAGAAAGGCGCAGCGACTGTTTATGACATAACAGCTGCTCCCACATCTCTGACCCGTGATCAAGCCGGCCGCCAACGTCGTTATTTCATCTCCATGATGATTCGTACCGCTTGCTTTCTGCTAACTGTAATTTTGCCTAGCCCTTATCGCTGGTTTGCATTATTGGGAGCCGTCACCTTGCCCTATATCGCCGTTGTTGTAGCAAATGCTGGTCGCGAAAGTTTCGCACCTGGAGAATCGCTAGTTACCGATAAGGCGAAGTCTTTAGAATAATTGCTATTCGCTAGACTTCCCGTATGTCGATTGAGCCAGTAAAAGAGCGAGAGCCACTGGCACTTTTAAAATCGTTAGTCACATTGTTATTAATTGCCCTCTGCATCTGGGCTGCGCAGTGGCAATTCCAACGTGGCATTGATCGCCACCAGCGAAACGCATTGATCGAGTCCCAACTAACGCTTCCATCTATAGATATCTCTACCGTGCCATCTGCAAATCCAGATGAACTTGCGAGACACGAGTGGCGCACAGTTAGTGCGACTGGTCGCTTCAACACTGCTGAACAGATACTTTTAAAGAATCGATACTCCGAAGGTGTTTATGGCTACGAAGTATTGACGCGATTTAAGTTGAGCGATTCTCGCTATATCTGGGTAGATCGTGGATGGGTAAAGGCTGGTGAAAATGCTATGACTGCACCAGTGACTGCAGATGTTCCCGAAGGTGAAGTTTCAATTATTGCTCGAGTTAGGCTAGATACTTCTTTACCAGTCGGAGCTTTCTTTGCACTTCCGCACTCTGGTTCTGGCATGATCTCAAAGCTAAATGCGCAAACTGGATTTAAGAGCGAGGGATTTTATCTAGATTTGATTAGTGGTTCAGAAGCTGCGCTGACGCCGGCGGTTGCGGCTCAATTACCTGAGTTAAGCGACGGGCCCCATCTGGCTTATTCTCTGCAGTGGATCTTCTTCGCCGGCTTAGCGATCTATGGACGAATTCTAATTAGACGTGGTCAGATCTTGACGCGCAAAGAGCTCTGAATAAAGCCCACCAGCACGTACTAAATCTTCATGTTTGCCGCGTTCGCGGATCAAACCATTTTCTAACACAATAATCTGATCTGCACTCATCACCGTACTTAATCTATGAGCAATAACAATGCTGGTGCGGCCCTGCAGAGCGCTAGCCAAAGCGTTCTGCACTAACTCCTCATTTTCAGAATCTAGGTGCGCAGTAGCTTCATCTAAAATCACGATGCTCGGAGATTTCAACAATAAACGAGCAATCGCTAATCGTTGTTTCTCTCCACCTGAAAGGCGATGACCACGCTCTCCCACCATCGTCTCGAGGCCATTCGGTAGCGATGAGATGAGATCCCATATTTGTGCTGCCTGACAAGCTGTCTTCATCTCTTCGACGGTTGCATCAGCCTTTGCATAGCGAAGATTTTCGGTAATCGTGTCATGGAATAAATGTGAATCTTGCATGACTACACCGATCGAATGACGAAGAGATGTCAAAGTTAAATCGCGTAAATCATGGCCATCAATTTTGATTGCACCTGAAGTCACATCATAAAGTCGGGGCAAGAGCGCGCTAATTGTCGTTTTTCCGGCACCTGATGGGCCAACCAGCGCAGTGACCGTACCTGGCAGAGCCGAGAATGTAATACCTTTTAAAATCTCTTCGCTTTCACGAGTCTCAGGGATCGATGTCGCTTCAAGTGATTCCAAGGAAATCTGTTGAGCATTTGGATAGGTGAAGTGAACATCTTGAAATTCAATTGCAGGTGTTCTGCTTTGCAAAATCTCTGCGTTTTCTTTCTCTTTCACCATTGGTTCAAGATCTAAGACTTCAAAGACTCGCTCAAAGGAAACAAGTGCACCCATGACATCAACGCGCACAGTAGCCAGTGCAACCAGCGGTCCATACAAACGCGCTAAAAGAGTGGTTATTGCAATCAGACTTCCGACAGTGATCGCACCATCGATCGCTAGATGTCCACCAATCCCATAAGCGATAGCGGTCGCAAGCGCGGCAATGCTAATCAAAGCGATAAAGAAGAAGGTGTTTAGCATCGCCATTGATATACCGATATCAGCGACCTTGCGCGCCTTTTTCTTAAAGACTTGCGATTCTTGATCCAAATCTCCATATAGCTTCACAAGAAGTGCTCCAGAGACATTGAAGCGTTCTGTCATCGTCGAGGACATCTGTGCATTTATCTCAAAGGAGTCCCGCGTATAGCCCTGTAAACGAGCACCGATCCATTTCGTTGGGGCCAGAAATACTGGCAAAAGCAATAACGAGGCAACGGTGATCTGCCAGCTCAGCGCCAACATAGTTCCAACTACCAAAACCAGTGTTAAGGCGTTGCTGATTATTCCCGAGAACGTTGAGGTGAAAGCTCTCTGCGCACCAATTACATCGGAATTAATTCGCGTTATTAACGCTCCGGTTTGGGTGCGAGTAAAGAAGGCAATCGATTGCTCTTGCACATGACGAAAAACTTGAGATCTCAAGTCATAAATTAGACCTTCACCGATCTTTGCTGAAATCCAACGAATCACAATATTTACAACAGCGGTGAGAATCGCCAGAATCGCAACAGCCACAGCCATCGTTGTCACAATGGTTCGATCTTTAGGAATTACGCCTTTATCTATAAGTTCGCGCAGCAGCAGAGGTGTTGCAACAGTTAAAACTGCATCCGCTATCAGGCAGAAGAGAAAAAGTACGAAGGTGGAACGATAAGGAATTGAATACGCGAAAATGCGCTTTAAAGTTCCTGGCCGAAGTTTTACATTCTTGACCGATTGATCTGAGCTTAAAGTTCTAAGGGCCATCCAGCCAGCATGCATGGACACTTGAAACTCCGATCTATAGCGTTAGAAAAGCCCTTAAACCGTAAACCCAAGAGCGCGTAATTGTTCACGCCCATCATCACTGATCTTATCTGGACCCCAAGGCGGCATCCACACCCAATTGATTTTCACATCTGAAGTAAGAGGTGCCAGCGCCTGACGTGTTTGGTCCTCGATCACATCTTGCAAAGGGCACGCTGCTGAAGTCAGCGTCATGTTTAAGACTGCGATGTTGTTATCGTCAACCATCACATCGTAAATAAGCCCGAGATCAACAACATTAATACCGAGCTCAGGATCTACTACATCCTTCATCGCCTCTGTTACATCATCAACTGCTGCAACCATTATTGACCTCTCTTCCTCTTGACTATCCTAGTTCAGATTTGGCTTGTGCTTGAACGCTGGCATCTTTAAAGGCCATCCAGCCTAATAGCGCACACTTTATGCGAGCAGGATATTTCGAGACTCCGGCGAGAGCAATTGCATCTTCAAGAACAGATTCATCGCCCGGAATACTGCCTTTGCTCTGCATGAGACTCACAAATTGATCGAATATCGAATACGCCTCAGAGATTGGTTTACCAATCAAGAGATCAGTCAGAATTGAAACGCTCGCCTGAGAAATTGAACAACCAACCCCATCCCAACTTATATTTGCGACTACACCATCGGTAATTGTTAGATTTAAATCTATTTCATCACCACAAGATGGATTGACGTGATGGACTTGGGCATCATAATTTGTTGCAAGTTTCTTATTCTGCGGGTTCTTATAGTGATCTAAAATTACTTCCTGATAGAGATTATCTAGCTCCATTACGCAAAGTATTTCTGTGCATCGCGAACGCCTGTGATCAGAGCGTCGATATCTTCTATGGTGTTATATAGATAGAAAGAGGCTCGCGTGGTTGAAGGAACGCCCATCTTGCGTGTAAGCGGCCAAGCGCAGTGGTGTCCGGTGCGCACTGCAATTCCTGAGTTATCTAAATACTGTCCTAAGTCATGCGGGTGAATTTCGCCCAATGTAAACGAGACCGCTCCCCCGCGTAAATTCATATCAGTCGGCCCAATAATTCTTACTTCTTCAACCTCTTGAAGTTTCGAGATCGCATATTGCGTAATTTCGATTTCATGGTTATGGATTTTCTGCATTCCGATATTTGTTAAGTAACTCACTGCGGCGCCAAGGCCAACTATCTGAGCCATATTGGGAACTCCTGCTTCAAATTTACGTGGCGCTGGCGCCCATGTTGCATCCGTCATGGTGACGCTTTCAATCATCGATCCACCAAATAGGAATGGCGGAAGATCGGCGAGCAAAGAAGCGCGACCCCAGAGCACACCAACACCGGTTGGCCCAACAGCTTTGTGTCCTGAGAAAACAAGGAAATCAATATCGAGGTCTGTAACGTTTACCGGCATATGTGGAACTGATTGGCAGGCATCTAAAATAAATATCGCGCCTACTTCGTGGGCCCGCTTAACTATCTCTGCTAATGGATTGATCGTGCCGAGGACGTTGGATTGATGAGTTAACGCAACTATCTTTGTGCGATCGGTAATGACACTTTTCATATTTGAAAGATCTAAACGGCCGTTAGGTTCAACTTCAAACCACTTCAGAACAGCGCCGGTGCGCTTGGCAAGTTGCTGCCAAGGAATCAGATTGGCGTGATGTTCCATTTCCGAGACGACAATTTCATCGCCTGCCTTGAGGTGGAAAGGATTCTCCTTTGCTGCGCTTCCGATCGAGTAAGCCAGAAGGTTTAAAGCCTCGGTTGAACTCTTAGTAAATATGATTTCGTCAGTGGCTCCGCCTAGAAAATCAGCGATGATGCCACGAGCCGATTCAATCGCTTCGGTCGCTTCTTCTGCCAATTGATGCGCGCCACGATGTGCCGCCGCGTTATGGTTTCTGTAGAAATCTGATTCTGCATCGATTACAACAGAGGGCTTCTGACTCGTGGCCCCGCTGTCGAGATAGACCAGCCGTTTACCATCGCGAATACTCCGACCGAAGATCGGAAAATCCTTACGAATAGTTAACGGGTCAAAGGTCATAGAAATTACGCGGTGACGTACTCCGCATAACCATTAGCTTCTAACTTATCAGCCAACTCTGGTCCGCCTTCTTCAACGATCTTGCCATTTGCGAAGACGTGAACGAAATCTGGTTTGATGTAGCGAAGAATTCGTGTGTAGTGAGTAATCAAAACCACGCCAATATTGTTACTTTCCTTAGCGCGATTAACGCCTTCAGAAACAATACGAAGTGCATCAACGTCAAGACCGGAATCTGTTTCATCTAAAATTGCAATCTTTGGTTTTAGTAGTTCTAGCTGCATAATTTCATGGCGCTTTTTTTCTCCACCAGAAAAACCTTCATTTACATTGCGTTGTGCAAATGATGGATCCATGCTGAGAGCTTCCATTGCTCCTTTAACTTCGCCGACCCAGGTACGTAACTTAGGTGCTTCTCCACGTAGCGCGGTCACTGCAGTACGCAGGAAATTTGAAACTGAAACACCTGGTACTTCAACTGGGTATTGCATAGCAAGGAAAAGGCCCGCCTTGGCTCGCTCATCAACTGTCATTTCAAGAACGTCAGCGCCATCTAAAGTAACGGTTCCGCCAGTTATGTTGTACTTAGGGTGTCCCGCGATTGAGTAAGCCAGAGTCGATTTACCTGATCCATTTGGTCCCATGATTGCGTGGGTCTCTCCGGACTTTATAGTCAGGTCAACGCCTTTAAGAATTTCTACTGCACCGTTCTCGGTATCAACAGAGACTTTCAAGCCGCGAATTTCTAATGTACTCATCAAATTACCTAACTACGCATCTACCGTGACGGAGTCTCCGTCAACGATTACTGGATAAACTTTTATTGGTGCAACCGCTGGAGGCGTAAGCGCCTCGCCGGTCCGCAGATCAAATTCGGCGCCATGCAACCAACA
>CAEZZY010000001.1_pt1 | contig 26459 bp, 26 predicted proteins | sample 7267031 | NCBI WGS metagenome assembly CAEZZY01 (sample SAMEA6813970, study PRJEB35770) | uncultured Actinomycetes bacterium | biome: Freshwater; feature: Freshwater reservoir; material: water | place: Czech Republic | collected 2016-08-15 | depth 30m m | reverse complement strand
CGTCCCGCCAGATCAGGGACGTAAGGCTGCCTATGTAATGCGCAATCGAGCAGCGCTCCTGCACTCGACACAAGAGGTATTAGCGGTCAAGGGTCAGGCGGCGACGATCGAAGATATCGCCGAGCACGCTCAGATCGCGGTCAGCACCGTCTACAAACACTTCAAAGATAAGGATGCCCTTATCTCAGCCACCATCCTTAACGCTTTTGCTGAATGGGAAGCTTGGGCCGAATCTTTCGCAATGCAATCAAAGGATCCCCTTGAGCAGTTAGTTATGCCGATGAGGTTATTTGTAAGACTCAATAAGACCCATCCGCATCATGCGCAGACTCTGGTCAATTACTTTGCGGTGGTTGCGAGAATCGTTCCGCAGTTGCAGGTAAAACTTATTGGCCATGTAACCGCGCTGAATAAAGCAAAACTTTTAAAGCTGGATGACCCGGCTGCCGCCGCTCGCCATTTCCATGCGGTGATCACTTTTGCGGTGATCGATCAAGTTACTAATACAAAGGCGACCGAGAAAGATGCAGATGAATCAATTCGTGCAGCGTTGGCTCTATTTGGAATCCCAGATAATCTTGCGAAGAAGTTGGCCTTTGCGCCACTTCCGAAATTAAATAAGTAACTCCGCCAGTAACGTTTCAACCCGCGACTTAATCTCATCGCGGATTACGCGAACAGATTCAATTCCCTGTCCGGCGGGATCATCTAAAACCCAATCTTCGTAACGCTTTCCAGGATAGAACGGGCAGGCATCGCCACAACCCATTGTGATTACTGCATCCGATGCTTGTACTGCCTCTGGCGTCAAAATCTTTGGCGTGTTATTTGCAATATCAATTCCTACCTCGGCCATTGCCTCAACTGCAATTGGGTTAATGGAATCTTTTGGGGCAGAGCCTGCCGACAGTACTTCTACGCGGCCTTGTCCGAGTTCGCGCATAAAGCCAGCGGCCATTTGGGAGCGACCAGCGTTATGTACACAAACAAATAGAACAGATGGTTTGCTCATTTTTTGCTCTTGCCTTTACTGCTAAATGATTGGCTAAGTACCAATCCAAGTATTGCTCCGACGAATTGGGCAGCTATAAATGGCGTGATTGATTCTGGTGCGATGCCGGCGAAAGTATTTGACCATCCACGGGCGAAAGTAACTGCCGGATTGGCAAAAGAGGTCGATGAGGTAAAGAAATAAGCGGCGCCGATCCAGCACGCAACCAGGACTGGAATCTTTTTCTCGCGTTTTTGGTCAATGGCGATGAAAATTGTGAAAATCAAACCTGCGGTAGCGATGATTTCGCTTAAGAATAAATGGCTGCCAGTTCGTAAATGTGTTGATGCTGTAAAGAGTGGAAGTTCGAAGAGGAGATTGGCTAAGCCAGCACCGGTAAGTGCGCCCAGAAATTGAGCGAAGATAAACTGCAGGGACTGGCCAAGCGACATTTCGCGCTTGTAGGCAATTATCAAAGTGACTAAAGGATTGAAATGCGCGCCGCTGATATCAGCCAGCAGGGTAATTAGTAAGTACAAAATAGCTGCGGTGCAGAGAGAATTAATCAGCAGCTGCACGGCGGTATCTTGTGAAAGGTTCTGGGCCATTTCACCTGAACCAATAACCGTCATGACTAGCACTGCGCTGCCTAATAGTTCAGCGCCTGCCTGGCGGATATTCATAGGCACATCATTGCCTACCTTTGACGGTGAAAAAGCGCGCGGCACAGAGTAATATTTAAAATTAATATGAACATTACGTTAACGCTGCATCCATCAAAGATGGATAACGCTCCCTATATTGCTCTGATACATGGCATGGGATCTGCTGCAACTGCGTGGAAGCCGCTGACACCTCATCTCCTTGATCGCTTTAATGTGATCACAGTTGACCTGCCGGGTCACGGTAAGTCTGCATTCACCAAGGGCCAGGCGATGGATCCCACTTCTGTTGCTGAACAAGTCGTGCGTCAGGTTGAAAGCGAATTAGGGTCAATTGAATTTGATTTAGTTGGAAATTCTTGGGGCGGATGGATCGCACTTGAGATCGCGGCAAATTTCCCAGAGAAAATCACCAGCGTTACAGCCCTTGCACCTGCTGGTTTTTGGTTGGCTTCTTATGTGCAACGCGCACCGGGTACAGCGGCGCTGCAATTTTTAGCTAAGAATTCTGCGCTGCTCGCACCTGTTTATTTAAAATATGAATGGGCGCGCAAATTAGGTTTTGCAGATGTATCTCCACATTGGCGCACTTTTTCTTATGATCTCTGTCTAGATGCAACGATGGCGATGGGTAAATCTTCTGGGTATTTCCCCGCATGGGATGGCATGTTGAGCAAAAGATTTGATTCACAGATTGACCAAAGTATTCCGGTAAAAATTATCTTTGGAGATTCAGATAACACCTTGCCCGAAACAACTTGTCAAGAACGAGCCATGGCGCCGGTGCATTCGGAATGGATCACAATTGCAGAATGCGGTCATGCACCGATGTGGGATAACGTAGAAACAGTTGCAGAACATATTTTGGAGATCGCTGGAAAGCAGCGATGAGCAATTCTGAAGTAACGGTTATTTACTTTTGGACGATCAAGCCGTCAAAAATTAGTTTTGCGCTCTTGCGGATGGCCCTCGACCGAGGTGCACTCCGCAGAATGCAAGGCGTCAGATTTGCCAAGATGCTTGGTACCGGAAAAGGCGAGACTTTTACGCCGCGCGATGCCGATGCCGGGCGTTGGGGTGCGTTGATAGTTATTGATAAAGCCGATTTAGAGCTACTTGATAATTCGAAGTTGGTAAAAACCTGGCGCAAAAACGCGATCACTGAAGTTAGGTATTTGCTAGATCCAATTTCTTCGCATGGACTTTGGGCAAAGGTAAATCCTTTTGCATATGCCGCAACACAGACCGAAGGTGAAGTCATAGCAATTACTCGCGCCCGAATTAAATGGTTTCAAAATTTCCGTTTCTGGCGGGCCGTTCCTCCGGTTACACAGAGCCTGCACTCATCACCGGGGCTAATTGAAACGATCGGAATTGGTGAAGCTCCGATCGGATTGCAAGGAACTTTCTCGCATTGGCGAACTGGCGCAGACTTGCGCAACTTTGCCTACAAGGGAGCAGCGCATCAAGGCGCGATCGCAGCAACCGAACGCCACCAGTGGTATGCCGAAGAACTCTTCGCCCGCTTTGCGGTTCGTGAAATTCGCCGCTGAAAATACGATTGATTACTAAGTAATCAGTAAGTAGGGCAGACTTAGCCCATGTCGATACGCCATTACTCACCACGTCGTAATCGCCGTCGCGGAATTTCATCACGCGCACAATTTTTGCTGAATTTAACTTTAGCAATCGCCATTTTATTGCAAGTCAGTTATCCACTTCTAAATGGCGAAGCTCTGCGAGTCGTAACTATCTCAACCGTTTATTGGGGCGCAGGAGCTATGGCGCTGCATGCTTTGCTTGCTTATGGCGCACGTTACGCCTTTACATATCTAGGTATAACTCTGGCATTTGGGTACTTCATAGAATTACTTGGAGTTAAAAGTGGTTGGCCATTTGGAATTTACTCATACGATCCATCACTTGGTCCACAAATTTTAGATGTTCCAATGGTTGTTCCATTTGCATGGGCGATGATCGCTCATCCCATACTTTGCGCCGCCCGTCGCGTGGCAGGTAGTTGGGTATTCCTATATGGCGGCTTTGGCTTAATGGCTTATGACTTTTTCTTAGATCCACAAATGGTTTCTGCCGGTCGCTGGACCTGGGAAGTTAGCGGATCACATGTTCCTTTCACGCCAGAAGTTCCTTTATCTAACGCCTTCGGATGGTTGCTATCCGGAATGGCGCTAACAGCTTTACTACATATATCGCTACCCCGTGATCGACGCAAAGTCAGCGCGAGCCTTTCGGCGATAGATATCTTTCTAATCTGGACTTGGTTTGCCGGAGTTATCTCCAACTTATTTTTCTTCAGTCGCCCAGGAGTCGCCTTTCTCTTCGGCCTAACTTTTGGGATTGTGTTACTGCCGTATATATTTTCGCGTTGGCTCGGCCGTCCTTAAGACATAAATGTCCACTGCGCTCTTCGTCTTCACTCTCTTTTTATTTGTAATCACTGTCGCTAATTTCTTTACCGTCCGGCGACCTACCCCAAGTAGCGCAATTACGACTCCTATCTCAGTGTTGATTCCGGTCCGCAATGAAGAAGAGAACATTGTCGAACTTTTAGATACCCTTTCAAAACAGCGTGATATTGCATCTTTAGAGATTATCTTTATTGATGACTCCTCAGAAGATGGCACGGGAAAAGCGCTGACAGCTGCTAAATCTTCTGGCGCGCCAATAAAAATTATCAATGCGCCTGCTCTTCCAAGTAATTGGCTGGGTAAACCATGGGCGCTGCAGCAAGGCTACTTGGCTGCGCAAGGTGAAATAATCGTCACCTTGGATGCAGATGTGCGATTGGTTCCTTCCGCTATTGCACAGACTGTTGCGATGTTGGGATCACGTGAGTTTATATCTGCCTATCCCCAGCAAATTGCTAACTCTTTTTCTGAGCGGCTTGTGCAACCTTTGTTGCAATGGTCATGGATGACAACTGTGCCGCTTCGAATCGCCGAAAAATCCGGCCGCACATCTCTTGCTGTGGCTAATGGACAATTCTTTGTGGTCAAGAAACGTGCCCTCGATAATATTGGGGGATTTCAGAAGATTTCTTATCAAGTACTCGACGATATGAAATTGGCACGAGCTTTGATCGCATCAGGTGCACAGGGTGGAGTTGCCGATGGTTCGAACTTGGCCAAGACACGCATGTATACGAACTTTAATGAAATCAAAGCTGGTTATGGAAAATCCCTTTGGAGTGCATTTTCAAATCCCTTAGGTGCAGCAATTGCTATCGCATTTGTATTTCTCACAGGGATTGCACCGGTCATAATTTGGTTTAGCGGCGATCCAATTGGTCTCTTCACCTTCGAATTAATAGTTTTAACTCGCGTATTAAGTGCAAAACGTTCGGGCGGAAGATTGCTAGATTCGCTATTACATCCAATCTCGTCGGCCATCTTGATCTATTTGATTATCTATAGTTGGCGAATGCGCGGCAGAGTTCAGTGGAAAGGGCGGATTCTATGAGCGCTGCTAAAAGTCGCGTTGCCGTAATTGGCGCAGGCATGGGTGGAATGTGTACGGCAGCACGTTTAGCTAAAGCAGGCTATGAAGTAACAGTCTTTGAAAGTTCCGATCGCCACGGTGGAAAATGCCGTACCGAATGGATAGGTAACTACGCCTTTGATACCGGGCCATCACTTCTAACTTTGCCTGCGGTTTATCGCGATTTTTTCCAGCGCACCGGTGATGTTATGGGGCGTGTTCTTGAATTGCAGCCAGTAACCCCATCTTTTGATTACCGATTCACAGATGGCAGTGCGGTGCGCTTTGCCAATTTATCGCGCAAAGAAACTTTAGCGGCGATAGAAAAATCATTCGGGAGCGCATCAGCTCAAGAATGGGATCAGATCATGCGCCAAGCAGAAGCGATGTGGGATGTTTCGCGTGAACCATTTATTGAATCTGAGCTGCGCTCAGTTCTTTCACTTCTAAAGCGACCAACTTTATTGCGCGACCTTCGAATAATTGCGCCCTGGAAAGCACTTCGTGATTTGAAGCTAAAGGATTCACATCTACGTAAAATTCTGGATCGCTATGCAACCTATAGCGGATCTGATCCACGCGTTGCACCTGCTGTACTGGCCTCAATTGCATTTGTCGAAGAAGCTTTCGGCGCTTGGCATATCAAAGGTGGAGTTGGGAAATTATCTGATGCGGTCTATAAACGTTGCTTGGACCGCGGCGTCAAATTTGAGTTTAATACCGAAGTTACTCAGATTAACCATGACGGCAAATCCACAACTGGAATTACCCTGGCCAATAACCGTAAATTGGATTATTCAATAGTTGTTGCTAATGCCGATGCCACAACGATTTACAACAAGTTGATTACTGGCAAAGTTAAGAAGTTGCGCAAAGAACGTTCCAATTTAGCTAAAGCCGATCCTTCACTCGCTGGGTTCTCGCTCTTGCTTGGCCTGCGACCAACGCAAGAACCTACAGGTCTTTCTCACCACAACATCTTCTTCCCCGAAAATTATGATGCAGAATTTGTAGATATATTCGATCGCAAGCAACCTGTAAAAGATCCGACTATTTACTTATGTGCACCGCAAGATGAATCAATGGTGAAGCATCCGGGACATGAGGCTTGGTTCGTTTTGGTAAATGCCCCTCGCCATGATCTGAATGCGGGCTTCAATTGGAACGATGCTGACTTTAACCATCGCTATGCCATGCAGATCATCGATTCGCTAGAAGCGCGTGGAGTATCAATTCGTGATCGGTTAGAAGTGTTAGAGATCCGCACGCCTGCAGATTTAGAAAGAGCAGTTGCAGCACCTGGTGGTGCAATCTATGGAACCTCAAGCAATGGTGCGCGTTCGGCATTTATGCGTGCAAAGAATCGTTCGCCGCTAAAGGGGCTCTTCTGTGTGGGAGGTTCAGCACACCCTGGTGGTGGCTTGCCGTTAGTTGGTTTAAGCGCTGAGATTGTGACGCAAGCGATTGTGGGCAAAGCGAGCCACTAAGTAGAAGCTAACTATCTGCAGGATTAAAAGTATTAACATCGCTGCGAAAACTAACTTCAAGCCAAGCACAAAAGCAACCAGTGCGATAAAAATAAAACTGGCACGTACCGGGCGTTCGGCAGGAGTCACAACACCTAAATCCGAGATTCCTAAACCGCCTAACCTGGCACGCGCATATTCCTGGGTTGAAGCAATTACATATGTACCAAGCACAATCCAAGCAGGTGCACCAATTCGGTATGCGACATAAAACCAAAGAGCTTCGCTGAGGCGGTCGGCACTGGCATCTAATACCGCACCAAAAGAAGAGTTGCGACCTTGAAATATTGCAACGCTGCCATCAATTCCATCGGCATATAGCGATAGAACTAGCAAAGGAATTGCCCATACCGAAAGAGGATTCATCGCCATAAATAATGCAAATATGACACCGAGCAGAGTCAATATATTCGGAGTCACATGCAACTTAGATAAAACTTTTGCGCAAGGGTATGAAATCCCTAACCAGGCTTTAACGATCCCCTTTATCTCCGCTCCCCCGTGTAGCGCACTCCAGGTGGAGTTGAACTCTCTTTTATTCATGCCCTTTTCTTATCTTTAATCTGAGCAAATATCTCACGCGTGGCTGTTGAGGTATTCATTGTGTAAAAATGTAAACCTGGTACGCCGGCGGCAAGTAAATCTTCGCAAAGCTTGGTTGCAAGATCAACGCCCAATTTGCGGACATCGTCTGGCTTATCTTTTATCTTTTCAAATGCATCAGACATAGCACCGGGTATTGGCGTTCCACTTAACTCGGACATACGATTTAATTGATTTACATTAGTCACAGGCAGAATTCCCGCAATAATCGGAAGTTGTGATCCACGCGCGGCCAACTTATCAACTAGTGATTTCCATTTATCAACTTCAAAAAAGAACTGTGTAGTTGCAAAAGTTGCGCCAGCTGCTTCTTTACGAATCAAAGTATCGATATCTACAGCAAAATCACCATTGGATGCGGGGTGGCCATCCGGGAAAGCAGCAACCCCAATCGTGAACCCGCCAAAGTCTGCAGCCAGTGAAACTAATTCGTCTGCGTGATTTAAACCGCCTGGAGTTGGAGACCAAGGAGCGCGTGGACCGCCCGTTGGATCACCACGTAACGCCAAGATGTTATGAATTCCGGCATCTTTATAGCGCGCTAAAATTTCTAACAACTCATCACGCGTTGAACCAACGCAAGTTAAATGTGCAACAACTGGCAACTTTGTATGTTCAGTAATTTCTGAGGTAATGCGAATTGTGCGATCACGCGTTGACCCACCTGCACCATAAGTCACTGAGATAAAATCGGGCTTTATAGGCTCAAGTGCTGCAATTGCGCTCCAGAGGCGGTCTTCACCCTCTTGATCCTTAGGTGGGAAGAATTCAAAGGAGTATGTGACCGCTTCCCCAACCTTGGCCATGCGCATCTCCATGCGGTCAGGGTACCGTTGCGCCGTGGTTAACGATGCGCGTGGCACGCTCCTTCAGGTTCGTGAGCAGGTTCAGAGCGAACTGACCACCTATCTAACTTTGCAACGGGAATACCTCAGCGCTATTGGTTCAGAATTAATCCCAGTCTGCGATGCCCTTGAGTCATTTCTTCTTGAAGGTGGAAAACGTTTACGTCCTCTCTTTGCATACGCCGGATTTTCTGCCACAGGTTTGGTTCCAACTGCAGCAGATATCCGAGCCTTTACCAGCCTCGAACTTTTGCAGGCATGCGCGTTAATTCATGACGATCTTATGGATCGCTCCGATACTAGGCGCGGTAAACCTGCAATACATCGCCACTTTGAAAATTTACATCAAACTGAAGCGATGAACGGTTTAGCCGATCAATTCGGTGAAGCTGCCGCGGTTCTGCTTGGTGATCTTGCGTTGGTCTGGTCAGATCATTTACTTCACACATCCGGCGTCGCTGAAACTGCGCTCTTATCTGCCCTATCTGTCCACGATGAGATGCGAATTGAGTTAATGGCTGGCCAATATTTAGATGTGCGCGAAGCTGGAGAGAAAACGCCGAGCGTTGATAGATCGTTGCGAATTGCGCGTTACAAATCGGGCAAGTACACCATCGAACGACCACTTCATTTAGGCGCGGCACTTGCAATAACCAATCAAAAAGAACGTAAAGAGCTCACAAATATTTTGAGCGCATACGGCTTACCACTTGGTGAAGCTTTCCAGCTTCGTGATGACATGCTTGGAATTTTTGGGGATCCATCTGTGACCGGTAAGCCAGCTGGTGATGATATTCGCGAAGGTAAACGAACAGTTTTAATGGCGATGACTTTTGAACGGGCAGATCAAGCAACAAAAGCGAGAATTTCCGCAGCACTCGGCAGAGAAGATTTAACTTCTGATCAGATCGAAGAGGTTCGCGCAATGATCACCTCAACTGGCGCAGTAAAGGATGTCGAAGATCTCATCGCTGGTCTGCTTTCCAACGCGCTAACTGCCGCAAATTCTGCTGAAATTAACCCTTCAGCCCGCGAGTTATTAATTGAACTCGCCACAACTGCTACAAAACGGAGCCATTAAATGTCAGCGAGAGTTAAAGGACCTACCGATCAAGTTGTTGTGGTTGGCGCAGGTTTAGCTGGGCTCAGTGCCGCACTTCGTTTGGCAGGTGCTGGACGTAAAGTTACCGTCGTAGAGCGCGAGAGCGTTCCCGGTGGTCGAAATGGTTTGCTGCAAAGAGATGGATATTCATTTGATACTGGCCCTTCAGTATTGACAATGCCTTCGCTGATTCAAGATGCCTTTAGCTGCGTCGGTGAAGATATGAAAGATTGGCTAGAGCTGTCACCGCTAAAACCGCTCTATCGCGCTTTTTATCACGACGGTTCACAAATCGATGTCCATGCAAATACTGCAGAGATGGAAGAGGAAATCCGGCGAACAGTCAGTGCTGAAGAAGCGCTGGGTTATCGCAGGTATGTGGAATTTGTAACTAAGTTATATAAGTATGAAATGAACGATTTCATTGATCGCAATATTGATTCTCCATTAAACCTACTCACCCCCAATTTGGCACGATTGATCGCACTCGGTGGCTTTAGAAAGCTCTCCCCCAAAGTAAATCAATTCCTGAAAGACCCGCGCTTGCAAAAGGTTTACTCATTCCAGGCTATGTATGCCGGGGTAAGCCCACAACAAGCGCTAGCAATTTACGCGGTAATTGCTTACATGGATTCAGTAAATGGAGTCTTCTTCCCAAAGGGAGGAATGCATGCAGTTCCCCGCGCACTTGCGGCGGCAGCAGAAAAACACGGGGTAACATTCAAATACAACACAACAGTTACTCGTTTAGAAGTTGAAAGCGCGCGCGCCAAAGCGGTTATCACCGATACCGGTGAGCGTATTGAATGCGATGTTGTCGTAATGAACCCAGATCTGCCAGTTGTTTGGCGTGACTTGCTGGGTAAAACTCCCCTTTCAATCAAACGTTTAAAGTACTCACCATCTTGTGCAACGCTTTTGGTGGGCTCATCTAAGAAATATGACCACGTTGCCCATCACAATATCCACTTCGGCAAATCTTGGGATGGCGTATTCGACGAATTGATTAAAAAGAAGACTTTAATGTCAGATCCTTCTGTCCTAGTAACAATTCCGACGAAAGATGATCAAGCACTGGCCCCTGCCGGCAAAGAGAGTTATTACATTCTCTATCCAACTCCAAACTTAGATGCTGATATTGATTGGAAAACTCAAGCCCGTCCCTATCGCGATCACATGATTAAAACTTTGGAAGATCGTGGTTACACGGGCTTCGGCGATTCCATTGAAACGGAAGTAATGACTACGCCACTTGATTGGCAGGCGCAAGGAATGGAGCGCGGTGCACCTTTTGCAAGCGCACATACTTTCTTTCAGACTGGTCCGTTCCGCCCGCGAAATATCGCTGCTGGCTTTGAAAATGTCGTGTTCGCTGGCTCTGGCACGCAACCTGGTGTCGGCGTTCCGATGGTTTTAATTTCAGGTCGCTTGGCGGCTGAACGAATCGTAGGTCCGGTTAAGTAAGTGAGTGAATTAAATGCAGCTGGAATTTACGATCCGCAACTGCGCGCATCTTACAAAGAGTGCAAACGTTTAAATTCGCTGCACGGCAAGACTTATTACTTAGCAACGTTGCTCTTGCCGGCAGCCAAACGTCCCTTCGTGCATGCTTTATATGGGTTTGCGCGTTATGCCGATGAGATTGTTGATGATTTAGCTTCAACGTTAACTCCATCTCAAAAGGCAGAGGTGCTAAATAAATGGAGTTCAGAAGTCCTAGCTGGACTTAAAACTGGGACCACTAGCGATGCGGTAGGCAAAGCGCTAATTGATACGGTCCAACGGTTTGCGATCCCACATCAGCATTTCGTAGATTTCCTACACTCGATGGAGATGGATTTAACGGTCACTGAATATAAAACTTATGCAGACTTATATGAATACGTCTATGGGTCGGCGGCTGTAATTGGTTTAGAAATGGTGCCGATCTTGGGTGGAGACACTGTGAATTCTCTGGATGCCGCCAAAGACCTGGGCGTCGCTTTTCAATTGGCCAACTTTATTCGCGATGTCGGCGAAGATTTGGATCGAGGTCGTATCTATTTGCCGCTAGATGAACTAGCAGATCATGGTGTAACGCAAGAGATGCTCTACGCACGTAAACTTACGCCAGAAATAATTAGCGCACTTAAATTTCAGATTGCACGGGTTAGACAATTGCAGAAGGCAGCCGAACCAGGAATCGCCTTATTAGATAAGACCAGTCAGCCATGTATTCGTGCGGCAAGCGAGCTTTATTGCGGCATCGTTGATGAGGTTGAAAAAATTGGTTACGACATATTCAATAAGCGCGCTAAAACTTCTACTGCTCGCCGCGCACGTGTGGCTGCTCGCGCCTATATAGACGCAGTTATCGCGCGCATCGGCTAAAGTATTTATCGCGGGAGCCGCTAACACGGCTGAGAGGATCTGAAATTCAGATCGACCGCTAGACCCGTCCGGTAATGCGGATGCGGAAAGGTTTATCTATGTCATCTATCTATGATTTTCTCTCTGGAAATTTAGCTACTGTCTTTGGCTACCAACTTTCTTATCTGGAATTTTTTGCCGTTATCGCTTCATTTATCGGTGTTGCTCTAGGAATAACTGGCAAGCGAATTACATGGCCATGGTGGGCTTTAAGTTCGGCGCTCTACGGCGTTCTATTTATGCAATGGGAATTATTTGCAAGCGCTGCGCTGCAGATCGTATTTATCATCGCCGCAGTTATGGGTTGGTTTGGGTGGGAGCCAAGTGGTGCCAAACCTGGCGCGATAAAGAATAGGCAGAGAGCGTTGATATTGATCTCAATAATTTTGGCGACTTTGGCGCTGGCACCAATCCTAAAATCGATGGGTGCTGCATCAACATATATCGATGCCATTTTATTCTTCGGAAGTTTATCCGCCCAAATTTTGATGGTCTATGAGAAGTACGAGAATTGGTCACTTTGGTTGATCGTCGATGCTGGATATACAGCGCTTTATGCTTCGCAAAAACTTCTCTTTACTTCATTGCTCTATGCTGCATTTACAGTCTTAGCCGCTATGGGATGGAGTAAATGGTATGCAGCTCATCGCAGCGCTATTAGATCTCTGTAGCCAAAAAGAACGCCCTATCATCGCAATCGATGGTCCAGCAGGTGCTGGAAAAACTACATTGGCACACGAAATATTCTTAGCGCTTTCACCTAAAATGTCAGTAAATGTCATTCACATGGATGATCTTTATGATGGTTGGAACAATGCACTTGGCGAGGATTTGACTAATACTTTGCTCTATTTATCGAAAGCGCATAAAGAAAAGTCATCAGCCAACATTGATAAATACAATTGGAGTACATCAACTTTTGAGAAGAGCCAAGCGCTAGCACCAGCAGAACTGCTGATTTTAGAAGGCGTAGGCGCTGGTGATAAAGCGCTACAAGATGATTTAGCGGCTTTAATCTGGATAGATATCGACCCAGAAATTGGCGTTATACGAGTTATTGATCGCGATGGAGCGCAAGTGGCAGATGAGATGAGAAAGTGGCTTGGCACACAGCAGGAATATTTTTCTCAACACTCAACGCGTGAAAAGGCAGATTTCATTTTAACTACATAAAATTACAGATATGTCTGACCTAACCGGCGAGCTAATTGATGGGCGATATCAGCTCATGCGCCAAGTGGCCGCTGGTGGCATGGCCACAATTTATGAAGCGCTAGATACTCGCCTCGATCGCAAGGTAGCCGTCAAAGTAATGCACCCGCATCTGGCGCAAGATGAGCAATTTGTCGAACGTTTTATTCGGGAAGCTAAAGCATCTGCAGCCTTGTCGCATCCCAATATTGTCTCTGTCCAAGATCAAGGATGGAATCAGAATGGTAGCCCTGCAGTCTTTTTAGTTATGGAGTTAGTCGAAGGACATACGCTTCGCGAATATTTGAATGAACAAGGCGCGCTCTCAATTGATGCTGGCATAAAATTTTTACTTCCCGTACTCAGCGCTTTATCTGCTGCACATAAATTAGGGATCGTCCATCGTGATATTAAGCCTGACAATATTTTGATTTCTAAAGAAGGCCGGATAAAGATCGCAGATTTTGGATTGGCGAAAGGCCCGCTTCTCGGAACAACCATGACTGCCGAATCAAGTATCGTCTTAGGAAGCGTTTCATATCTCTCCCCCGAGCAAGTTCAGCGCGGTGTCGCCGATGCGCGTAGCGATGTCTATTCCGCTGGAATCACTGCCTTCGAAATGTTTACAGGTGAGAAACCTTTCGCCGGCGCCGAACCAATTCAAATCGCTTATATGCATGTAAATGATCGAGTACCGCTGATGAGCACGAAACGCGCCGATATTCCCAAGGAGCTTGATCAATTAATCTATCGCGCTACAAATTCTGATCCCGATGCTCGCCCGCGCGATGGCGGTGAATTCCATCAAGCCCTGATGGCCATTTCTCAATCACTTGATCCCAATCAGAAACAATTAAGTTTGGAATTAGATATTCCAATTGCTCCGATGCGCCCTGCATCAAAGAAGCCATCTCGCCGAGAACGGGCGCGAATCGAAAAGGAAAAGACCGTGGCTATAAAGAAGATTGAAAATACTGGTGAGAATAAGAAATCGGCAGGAAAGGAAAGTACCGCGCAGATACGTAAGCGCAAGAAGCTCAGCAAGCGTGTGCGTCGGAACCGTTACATCGCGGCCGGTTTAGCAATCGCCCTTGGAATTGGTGGATGGTATGCACTAGTCGGACCGGGCTCTAAAGTTGTTGTCCCATCCATCGTTGGAGCGACAGAGAAAGAAGCAAATCAAGCACTTAGCCCGCTTGGATTAACTTTAGTAATCTCTGAAAAGAGATTTGATGAAGAGATAACCGATGGGCTGATCATTGAATCTGATCCGGCAGGTGGCGGCAAGGTTGATGCTGGTGGAGAAGTTAAGGCGGTAATTTCTAAAGGACCTGAACGTTATGTGATTCCAAAGATCATGGGTTTAACACCAGAAGCCGCAGTAAATCTGCTCTCAAAGATTCCCGTAAAAGTCGGTGAGATAGTAGAAGTTTACAACGATGAGATTCCGAAAGGATTTGTCATTGGTTCATCTCCCACCAGAGGTGAGAATGTAAAGCGCGATACGGTCATTGATATTGCAGTTAGCAAGGGTGTAGAAACAATCGATCTTGCCTCTTATCTCGGAAAATCTGCTGATCAAGCACTTAACGAATTAAGCGATGCCGGATTTAACGTTGATACTGTTGATCAATTTAGTGAGAGCGTTCTAGCAGGTGCGGTTATCTCGCAACTTCCACCTGGCGGTGCACCGTTGGCAAAGGGTGCCAAGATTGTTTTGACTGTATCTAAAGGATCAGAATTTGTCTTTATCCCAAATGTATTCTCACTAACTGAGGCAAAGGCGAAAGCTGCACTGAACGACCTTGAATTAAAGGTCACTGTCAAAAAGATCGGTGCTAAAAAGGTAAAGGCGGTTACAAATATCTCGCCTAAAGTCGGCACCAAGGTTAAACGAGGCAGCAAGGTAACTATCACTGTAGGGTAGGCAAATGTCTAAAACCTCACCGCGCATCGGTGCACACACACCGACCACCGGTGGAATGGCTAAACGCGCTATTGCTTATGCCGAAACAATTGGCGCAGAAGCGATACAAGTATTTACCTCCAACCCACGCGGTTGGGCTATGCCCGAGACAAATCACGAAGCAGACGCTCTCTTTCGCGAAAAGGCGGTAGCGCTCGATATAGAAACATATGTTCATGCTCCGTTTTTGATTAACTTAGGCTCTCCCACTGAAGCAACTTATTTAAATTCACTGGCATCAACTGAATTCTCGCTCAAGCGCGGCAAAGAAATTGGCGCGCTGGGCGTAGTTGTTCACACCGGATCTGCTGTTAATGAAGATTTTATTGATAAAGCTTGGAAGCAGATCCATAAAGGGATGATGCCTATTCTCAGCGCCTTGACCGATGATGCTCCGATGTTGTTACTTGAACCAACTGCTGGACAAGGGCAATCGCTGGTTAAGCGTTTAGAAGATTTAGAGAATTACTTAAAGGCGTTGGAATACCATCCGAAAGTTGGTATCTGTTTAGATACTTGCCATGTATTTGCCGCAGGCCATGACATCGCCAAAAAAGGTGGAATGAAAGAGACTTTAGATTTACTCGTTGAAGTCGCTGGTATCGAACGGATTCAATTGATCCATGCCAACGATTCAATGGATGTTTGTGGCGCGCTAAAAGATCGCCATCAAAATATCGGAGATGGTTTTATCGGCATTGACCCATTTAAGGAATTACTTAAGCATCCCGCGGTAGCCAATGCACCGCTTATCTTGGAGACGCCAGGTATGGAGCCAGAACACGGTAAAGAGGTTGCACTCCTTAAAGGTTTACGCGGATGAACGCACGCCATCAACTTCAGTTAAAACTTGCACCGTGGGCGCTGCTTGCCGTTGCTGCTGCTTGGGGTGGCGCCTTCGTACTCATGAAGCCAGCCATTGAGAGACAATCAGTAAATAGTTTTCTAGCTACCCGCTTTGTCGTCGCAGTTGTGGCAATGGTTGTGCTTCGCCCTAGCGTGCTTGGCAAATTAAATAGAGAACTGTTGCTTAAGGGTTCACTCGCTGGTTTATTTCTCGGCACCGGATATATCTTTCAAACTTTAGGATTAGCGCGCACTGGCGCTGCGATCACTGGTTTCGTAACAGGTCTTTATGTTGTACTCACTCCACTGATTGCGGCACTCTTTCTTAAAGAGAGAATCAAAGCTTTTACCTGGTTTTGCGTCGTGCTTGCCACTGTCGGCCTCGCGCTCCTGTCTTTACGCGGTTGGTCTGTTGGAATTGGTGAGGCATTGGTCTTTATTAGTGCAATTGCCTTCGCAGCCCATATCGTCACATTAAGTAAGTGGAGCAATGGCCTTGATGCTTATGCGCTGACTATTGTGCAATTATCCATCTGTGCACTTTTGACCGGTTTAATTTCACTTGGGCAAGGCTATGAGAAACCAACCGATGCTGGCGTTTGGGGCGTCGTTATTTTTACCGCCGTTATCTGCACCGCTGTGGCTTTCATCGTTCAGACTTGGTCACAGGCGCATATGACTTCAACCAAGGTTGCCGTTATTTTGACTATGGAAGTTGTCTTCGCCGCCATCTTTGCCGTTCTATTTGGTGGTGAATCTTTGACTCTTCAGGTGTCACTCGGTGGAGTAATGGTCGTATTGGCCATGTATTTGATAGTAATGAAAGAAGCGTGAGAGGCTAACGCTATGACTGCACCAATAGATTTACGCTCAGATACTGTAACTCGCCCATCACAGGCGATGCGCGATGCAATGGCACAGGCACCAGTTGGTGACGATGTATACGGCGATGATCCAACGGTCAACTCACTTGAAGAACGCGTTGCTGCAATGTTTGGCAAAGAAGCAGGAGTTTTCACACCAACGGGTTCGCTCGCTAATCAACTGGCTATCCGTACTTTGGTTGCACCCGGCGAAGAACTACTGGCTGAATCCAATTCACATATCGTTCGCGCCGAACTCGGGGCCGCTGCAGTATTTAGCGGAATCACAACGCGCACCTGGCCAGCAACCAACGGTTTATTAATCGCAAAAGATGCCCTAGATCTAGCGCGCCCAAATTCTGGCCCATACTTGGTTTCAACTACAGCGATTGCTGTCGAAAATACCCACAACTTCGGCGGTGGAACTGTGCAACCGCTAGAAGAAATTAAAGCGATACGTAAAGGCGCAGATGAGTTAGGTCTAGCACTTCATTTGGATGGCGCTCGTATCTGGAACGCTCACATAGCAAGCGGTGTAGCTTTTAACGAATATGGAAAGTATTTCGACACCATTAGCGTTTGTTTATCTAAGGGTTTAGGTGCACCTATTGGTTCAATAATGCTCAGCAATAAAGAGCGAGTCACCAAAGCGCGCATTTGGCGCAAGCGATACGGCGCGGGTATGCGCCAAGTTGGATTACTTGCTGGGGCTGCGCATTACGCCCTAGACCACAATATGGAGCGCTTATCTGAAGATCATCGCCGCGCTAAAGAGTTAGCAGTTGCCATCGCCAGCGTTGATAAATCATTTGTTGATCCTGCTTTAGTTGAAACAAATATCGTTGGATTAGATCTTGCTAAAGCCCCATATACCGCTGCTGAATTTGCCGCGCGCTGTAAAGATGCTGGGCTCTGGATTAGCGCGCTTGGTCCGAAATATGCTCGTTTGGTTACACACTTAGATTTTGACGATGAACAATGTAAAGCAGCGATTGAAATTTTAAAGCGCGCCCTCGTGGCGTAATAACCACTCTTTCTTACTTAAACCATAGGCGTAATTACCTAACGCACCGCCTGTTTTTACTATGCGATGACATGGAACAACCAGTGCAATCGCGTTTTTCGCACACGCAGATCCAGCAGCACGCACAGCAGCAGGCGAGCCCGCACGATGTGCCAGGTCGGCATAAGAGAGAACTTTTCCGCCTTTAACTTTGCGCATTGCCTTCCAGGCATCTTGCGAAAATTGTGCACCGGGTTGGCGTACTGAAATCCCATTTATTGCGTCGATATCACCAGCAAAGTAATCACTCAATAAATCTGAAATTACTTCGATCTTAGAAACCTCTTTAAAGCCTCTGGCATAATCGATTTCATCGAGGCTATCTTTGAGCGCTTTAATACTTGAAAGATTTAATCCCAGCAGGATTTGTTCAGCAGCTATTAAATTAATAACCCCGATTGGTGATTTAAATTGCGAAATCTGCAGTGGCACATTCGCTAAATTAGCGATCGCGCAGCATTTCGGCAACTAAAAATGCAAGTTCTAGTGATTGCGAGTGATTAAGGCGTGGGTCGCAAGCGCTTTCGTAACGGCTGGCCAAATCGGTTTCAGAGATCTGTTCTCCTCCACCAAGACATTCGGTAACATCGTCCCCAGTTAATTCGATATGTATTCCGCCTGGATGAGTTCCTAAACCTTTGTGGACTTCGAAGAAACCCTTTACCTCATCCATAACATCGTCAAAACGTCGGGTCTTATAGCCATTTGCTGCTTCGAAGGTATTTCCGTGCATTGGATCGCAGACCCATAAAACTTGTGCGCCAGATTTAGTCACGCCATCGACAAGTGCGGGCAGGGCTTCGCGAATCTTGCCAGCTCCCATACGAGTAATAAATGTTAAACGTCCTGGTTCACGATCTGGATCTAAGCGATCGATTAAGCGCAGTGCATCATCGACAGTGGACTTCGGTCCAAGCTTTACGCCAATTGGGTTGCGAACCTTAGAAGCAAAATCAATATGTGCACCATCTAATTGGCGAGTTCGTTCACCAATCCAAAGGAAGTGCGCCGAAACATCGTATGGCAACTGTGTGCGCGAATCGATACGTGTAAGTGCTTTCTCGTACTCCATAATCAAAGCTTCGTGGCTGGAGTAGAAGTCAACAGATTTAAATGAGTCAGGATCTACACCGGCAGATTTCATAAAGTCCAGAGCGCGTCCAATTTCACGCGCCATTTGTTCGTAGCGATCTCCCACAGATGAATCGCGGATAAATCCCTTATTCCATTCGTGAACTTGGCGCAGATCAGCAAAACCACCTTGCGTAAATGCGCGGACCAGATTCAGAGTTGCCGCAGATGTGTTGTAAACGCGAACCATGCGATTTGGGTCAGGTGTTCGGGATGCTTCATTAAATTCCAGATCATTTACCGCATCTCCACGGTATGCCGGAAGAGTTACATCTCCGCGAGTTTCAAAATCATTTGAACGTGGCTTAGCAAATTGCCCAGCCATGCGACCCACTTTGACTACTGGCAGGCTGGAGTAATACTGAAGAACCGCTGCCATCTGCAAAATTGTTTTAATGCGATTGCGAATTGAATCTGCTGTTGCTGCTGCGAAAGTTTCAGCGCAGTCACCACCTTGTAGCCAGAATGCACGACCCGCGGCGGCTTCAGCAACTTTCGCCTTTAGATCATCGCACTCACCAGCAAAGACAAGGGGTGGAAAAGACTTTAACTCTGCGACTGCCTTCTTAACGCTTTCACCATCTGCACCACCTGGCCATAGCGGTTGTTGCGCCGCTACGAGTCCAGGCGTGAAGAGGTTATCTAGTGAACTCGGGGATGAAGTAGTCATGAGAGTAAGAGTAGTTTGTTCAGATAGTTTCTCGAGTGAGAATTATCCGAAGAAGATCTCTGACTCCTTGTAGCGCTCAATTGGCACTGTCTTCAGCTTCTCAGTGGCTGTAGCCAGCGGAACGCGCACGATATCGGTGCCATGTAGGGCCACCATCTTGCCCCAGTCACCTTCAGATGCGGCAGTGATTGCTTGCAATCCAAAGCGAGTAGCAAGGACACGGTCAAACGCAGATGGTGTTCCACCGCGCTGAATATGTCCGAGTACAGATGTGCGCGCTTCTTTGCCAGTTTTTTCTTCAATCTGCTTTGCTAGCCAGTCGCCGATTCCAGATAGTTTTACGTGGCCAAAGGCGTCGAGTTCTGAATCTTTGGTAATCATGTCGCCATCTTGAGGAATCGCACCTTCTGCAATAACAATGATTGGTGCGTAGCTGCTCTTAAAACGTGACTCAACCCATTCGCAGACTTTATCCACTGAGAATTTAACTTCCGGAATCAAGATACAAGCTGCTCCGCCTGCAATACCTGAGTGAAGTGCAATCCAGCCAGCATGGCGGCCCATTACTTCAACGATAAGAGCACGGTGATGTGATTCGGCGGTGGTGTGAAGGCGATCGATCGCTTCAACAGCGATATTTACAGATGTATCAAAACCAAATGTGTAATCTGTGTTGTTTAGATCGTTATCAATCGTCTTTGGTACGCCGATAACTTTTACTCCAAGGGCATCCAACTTTGTTGCTACGCCCAGAGTGTCTTCGCCACCGATTGCGATAAGTGCATCGATACCCTGATCGGATAAATTCTGTTTGATGCGTTCAACGCCATTTTCGATTTTAAATGGGTTGGTGCGAGATGAACCCAAGATGGTTCCACCGCGAGGCAAGATGCCGCGAGTAGTTTCGAGATTGAGCTCCATTGTGTAATTCTCAAGTGGGCCTTTCCAGCCATCACGGAAGCCAACGAACTCGTGGCCGTATTCCTTTACACCTTTGCGGACTACTGCGCGGATAACCGCATTTAGACCAGGGCAATCTCCGCCACCTGTTAGGACGCCAATACGCATGAAAAACTCCAGTTCAAAAGTTATTAAATCTAAGATCTTGGAAGACGAATCAGATCAATAAGTAGTCAACGTTGACAGGCACAGTCTAGCCTTGCCCCATGGCTAATCGAAAACTGATCGCGGGCGTGGATTCGTCGACTCAATCTTGCAAGGTCGTTATTCGCGATGCCGTTACTGGCGAGTTAATCCGGGAAGGTCGCGCAACTCACCCTGATGGCACAGAAGTAAACCCAGCCCATTGGGTCACAGCGCTAGATACGGCAATTAAAGATGCCGGTGGAATCGATGATGTAGAAGCGATCTCAATTGGCGGCCAACAACATGGAATGGTCACCTTGGATGCAAATGGTCAAGTTATTCGCGATGCGCTTTTATGGAATGACACTCGTTCGGCTGCAGCAGCAGATGAGTTAAATTCTGAAATTGGTGGACCAACCGAAATGGCAAAGCAGGTCGGATCGGTTTTGGTTGCATCATTCACCGCTACAAAGTTGCGTTGGCTCGCAGATGCCGAAAAAGATAATGCCGCAAAAGTTGCCGGTGTTGCCCTCCCCCATGATTGGTTATCTTGGCAGTTGCAACATACTCCAGGTGAAGCTAAAGATTTCAGTAAATTATTTTCAGATCGAAGCGAAGCATCTGGTACCGGATATTTTGATCCAACTACTGCTACTTATCGCCGAGATATTTTGTCACTCGCGTTACGAACTGATCGTGAGATACATCTGCCAAAAATTATCGCTCCTGCAGAATTCGGTGGGACGACTCCCAATGGCGTAAAGATTGCACCTGGTGCCGGAGACAATGCCGCAGCCGCTCTTGGCATTCAGGCACAACCTGGTGATGTCGTAGTTTCTCTTGGCACAAGCGGAACTGCATTCGCAGTTTCTGAAACACCAACCCATGATTCATCTGGCGCAGTTGCTGGATTCGCAGATGCCACTGGTCGTTTCTTGCCGCTTGTTTGTACGCTCAATGCTGCGCGTATCTTAGATGCGGCAACGCGCATACTTGGAAAGAGCCATGATGAAGTTGGCGCACTTGCCTTGTCAGCAAAACCTGGCGCAAATGGTTTATCGCTACTTCCTTACTTTGAAGGTGAAAGAACTCCGAACCGTCCCGGTGCTACAGGCGTGTTCAGCGGAATGAATTTAAATAACTCCAATCCAGCAGATATTGCACGCGCAATGGTCGAAGGAATGCTCTGTGGCTTAGTTGATGCAGTCGATGCTCTTGAAAAATTGGGAGTAAATGTTAAACGCATAATCTTGATCGGTGGTGCGGCAAAGAATCCAGCGGTGTCACAAATTGCTGCTGCGTTATTTGGTCGAGAAGTATTAGTTCCACCCGCTGGTGAATATGTTGCAAATGGTGCTGCTCGCCAGGCTGCCTGGGCTTTACTAGGTGGCGCTGCTGCTCCAACTTGGGATTTAGGAAAAATTGAAAAAGTTTCTGCAAATGCAACACCAGATGTGGTTGCTCGATATCGTACGTTGCGCGATCGCACCCAAAGTTGGAATTAAAGGAAGTTGGAAGTAAATGTCACTTGCTCCGGAAATTATAAAACAGCTTGCCGATCAAAAGGCTGCCGGTCTTCCACAAGTTTGGGAAGCCCCGCTTCCAGTCATCCGTGAGTTAACCCAAAGTCGAGTAGCTTTCGCTGGCACACCAGAGCCAATCCATTTAGTTGTAAATAAATTTATACCAGGACCAACCGCTGATCTTCCGATTCGCATTTACCGCCCAAATGAGGATCAAAGCGCTCCGGCGCTAGTTTTCTTCCACGGTGGTGGCTGGGTATTAAATTTTCTTGATATTTATGATGCAGCGCTACATCGTTTAGCAAATCAGAGCGGTTCAGTAATTATTAGCGTTAATTATCAGAAGGCTCCCGAACATCCCTTTCCTGTTCCATTTGATGATTGTTATGCCACCTTACTTTGGGTTAAAGCGCACGCTAAAGAGCTAGGGATAGATCCCGCACGAATCGGCGTAGGTGGAGATAGCGCAGGAGGTAATTTAGCCGCTGCAGTTGCCATCAAAGCAAGAGATGAATCAGTATCACTTAATTATCAACTCTTGGTATATCCCTGTGTCGATCGAGACTTCACAACCAAGTCATATAACGAATGTGCCAGAGATTTTGGTTTAACAACGCAAGCCATGCAATGGTTTTGGGATCAATACCTGCAAGGTGATCACCACAATAAGAACCCATATGCCGCTCCAATGCAAGCGACAAATCTTGCTGGAGTTGCGCCTGCGATAGTCATTACTGCGCAATACGATCCATTGGTGAGTGATTCTGAGAATTACTCAGCAAAGCTGCAAAGTCATGGGACGGAAGTAATTTATCGCGAATTTCCTGGAATGATCCATGGCTTTTTCGCAAATGTGGCTGCTACACCTTCATCACATCTTGCTCTAGATTTTGCAGCTGTTGAGATCGCTGCCAAAACAAAAAGCGAGTAAATCGGGCAAGAGGTTATGGTTACTATTGGCGAATGTCGCGCCGCAATCTGATTCTCTTCATCCTTGCCGGCTTTCTTTGGGGTATTCCATATCTCTTTATCCGAGTCGCAGTAGATCCTGAAACTGGAGTCTCACCGGCGATTGTCGTATTTATGCGTGTATTTATCGGGGCGCTAATACTTATCCCAATTGCAATTTATGATAAATCTATCTTTACCGCGATCAAAGGCTGGAAATACATCGCGGTGTACGCGCTCTTTGAAATGATTGTCCCTTGGATCTTTATCGGAACCGCTGAACAATCGATCTCATCTGGGCTAGCTGGTCTGCTCGTCGCATCAGTTCCAATATTTTCAACAATAATTACTTCACTCCACGGAGATAAAACTGTTTGGCAGCCACGTCGCCTTTTCGGAATGGCCGTTGGATTTCTGGGAGTTTTCTTGCTGGTCGGTATCGAAAGTATTACCGGTTCATCCGATCCAAGAGCAATATTAATGGTGCTCGCAGCATCAGCCGGATATGCCTTCGCAGTTATTTACATAACTCGTAAGCTGCCCGGCGTATCTGGTGTTGCTATTAATGCAATTGCTATGGCCATAACCGCCATCGTTTATTCACCAGCACTTGTTTTGACTTGGCCAGATCGTGCCATAAGCCACAACGCGATTTATTCGGTAATTGCTTTAGGTATTTTCTCTACTGGTATCGCATTTGCAGTTTTCTTCACCGTAATGGCAGAGATAGGGCCAGCGCGCGCTTCATTGGTAACTTATATGAATACCGCATTTGCGGTTGTTCTCGGAATTCTAATTTTGAATGAGCCTTTAACAATTGGAATTATCGTCGGGTTGCCTTTGGTGCTAGTCGGCTCATATCTGGCAAGCCGCAAGGTAAACGTTTAAATTAATTCTCGCCAAAGCCTAAACGTTGTAAAAGTTTAGGATCGCGTTGCCATTCTTTAGATACCTTCACATGGAGGCCTAAGAAAATTCTCGCCCCAAGTTCGCGCTCAATGTCAGCGCGTGCGCGCATTCCGATATCTTTTAAACGCTCACCTTTATGGCCCAAAATTATGCCGGTCTGCGAATCGCGCTCGACGTGAATCGTTGCATGGATATCAAAGAATGGACGAGATCCAGTCTTCTCGCGCTCGGCCATTTCATCAATGGTGACCATAATTGAATGCGGAAGTTCTTCGCGGGCATCACGCATTGCAGCCTCACGAATTAATTCACAAATCAACTGGTCTTGACCTTGATCGCTGGTTACATCTTCGGGATAAAAGGCGTGGCCAAAAGGTAAGGATTTTCCAATTAGCTCAGCTAATAAATCAATCTGTGAATGGATCGCTGCTGATACCGGAACTATCTCGTCCCAAGTGAAACCTTTTGCCAAATCATTAATACCGGCAAGGCGCAGAGCCAATTTTTCTTTAGAAATTAAATCTGTCTTAGTTACAAGGGCGAATTTCTTGGCACGTGGATGCTTAGCAATTTCTTGTGCCAGAAAAATATCCCCGGCGCCAGATGTTTCATCGGCCGGCAAACACATCAATACAACGTCAACTGAATCAAGGCTTTCCCCGACTACGGCATTTAAGCGATGGCCGAGCAGCGTCTTTGGTTTATGGATTCCTGGAGTGTCCACAAGAACTGCCTGAAAGGTGGGTTGATTCACGATGCCACGAATTGCATGGCGCGTGGTATTTGGATGAGGAGATGTGATTGCAATCTTGCTGCCAACTAAAGCGTTGATGAGAGTTGATTTTCCAGTATTTGGGCGCCCGACAATTGCGACGAAGCCAGAACGGAATTCACTCATGCGCTTATTCTCTCACTTAGCGCACCCTTTACCTAAAGCGCGCTAATCAATTCAACAGCATCCGTGACAGATGTGACGATTTCGGCGGCGCGTTCGCCGATTAAACGGTGGCAGCCCTCAGAAGTTGGTGCAGTTATTGGTCCAGGTATCGCCATTACCGGACGCATTAATTCGGCGGCATCGCGTGCAGTGCGCAATGATCCAGAACGAAAAGCTGCTTCTACAACAATCGTTGCTTGCGCTAACGCAGCGATGATGCGATTGCGCGTTAGAAATCGTGCCGGAATGGCATGCGCTCCAGGTAATACTTCAGATACAAGTGCGCCATTTTCAGCAATTTCAGCGAAGAGCCGCGCATTGCCTGCTGGATAAGCCACATCTATTCCGGCCGCAAGAACTGCGATCGTGCGCCCTTCTGCAATCAACGCGCCTTTATGTGCCGCCGAATCGATTCCGTAAGCGCCGCCGCTGACGATGCTCCATTCGCGATCGACAAATCCAGCAGCGAAATCTCCGGCGATACGAACGCCGTACGGAGTTGGATTTCGCGTTCCAACAATGGCAAGTGATTTATCAGAAAGTGCGGATAGATCACCTTTCACGATCAACCCGATTGGAACCACACTTAGATCATTTAGGGAGATTGGCCACTCAGGTGAATGTGGAGTTAAAAAGATTGACCCGGTCTTTACCAATGACTCTCTAATTTTATCTACGCTCGTTGCTCGCAGATTTGAAATCAGCTTCTCAAATTTAACGCGATCATAACCGCCACTTAAAAGCTTCTGGTAAACCTCAAGTGCTCCGTTCTCGGTTATTTGATTACTCCAAAAGTTATGTCCTCCCTCAATATTTGCAAAGAGCGTTAGGGCTGCATCAATCTCATTCACAGTTCAGAGCCCTCACGCAATCGATGCGCGAGTTTTACATCAGATAACTGCGGAATTGTGTTGCCATTCAAATCGGCCAAAGTCCACGCCAAGCGGATAATTTTATGAAGCCCCCTTGCAGTAAGTCGCTCCTTATCGAGCTCATCATGTAAAAAATTCATGGCAGCGCGTTCTGGTTTGTATTGCGTACGAAGCGCGCGTGAGGGGATTTCAGAGTTTAAGGACCAGGGTTCGGAGATGAATCTCGCTTTCGCCTTTTCTCTTGCAGCTAATACCCGCGCTGCGATAACGGAACTGGGCTCGCCTAATTCGGTTTGTGCCATCTCGACTCGGGTTACTGGCTCAACTTGTACGCGCATATCTATGCGATCCATCAAGGGGCCAGATAATTTTCCCAAGTACCGCCTTACTTGTACTGATGAACAAGTGCATGCTCTACCGCGACCCGAATATTTCCCACATGGACAAGGGTTGGCGGCAAGAATTAAAAGAAATTGTGCTGGAAATGTCAGGCTACCCACACTTCGTGCAATCGTGACCGTTCCTGATTCGAGTGGTTGGCGCAGTGCATCTAGAACTCCACTAGCACATTCTGGAGCCTCATCAATGAAGAGAACTCCGTGATGCGCCAAAGAACATGCACCGGGCTTAATTACGGAAGATCCCCCACCAACTATCGCAACTCGCGATGCGCTGTGATGAGGCGAAACGATCGGCGCTAAACGCGACATCGGAGAGCGATTACCTAAAGTTCCCGCAATCGAATGTACTGCAGTAACTTCCAGCGCTTGATCAATATTTAGCGCAGGCAAGATCGTTGGCAAACGCGATGCGATCAT